>RCNC010000120.1_pt1 | contig 41871 bp, 34 predicted proteins | sample 2041301 | NCBI WGS metagenome assembly RCNC01 (sample SAMN09708231, study PRJNA481090) | Marine sediment metagenome, whole genome shotgun sequencing project. | biome: marine sediment; feature: ocean; material: sediment; isolation source: Sewage treatment plant 13A marine sediment (STP13A) ...
CAATAGCTATATCACGGAAAAGCTGGCCGGCTTCCTCCTGGACAAAAACGATTGGGAGGAAAACCGCCACAGTCGTCAGGGTACTTGCCAAAACAGCCCCCCACACCTCTGTTGTACCATCGTAGGCCGCCTCTACGCGGGTTTTACCCATCTCCCGGTGGCGGAAGATATTTTCAAACACGACTATGGAGTTGTCCACTACCATGCCTGTAGCAAAGGAAAGACCTGCCAGGCTGACAACATTGATATTACGCCCGAAAAGGGTCATAATCAGAAACGTACCTATCACACTAATGGGAATTGCAACAGATACGATGATGGTGCTGGCAAAATTTCTTAAAAATAGAAGAAGTACTATAACTGCCAGTGTACCACCTATAAAAATATTTTTCCTGACCAGGTTGATGGCACTGTAGATATAGCCAGTTGCATCATAAACTTGGGTTATTCCAAGTCTTTTTTCCTCAAGTATGCCATTATTTAAATCGTCAAGGGCTTTCTTTAGTTTATCCATTACAACAAGAATATTGGAACCGGGTTCCCTAACCGCATTCAGAACAATGGTAGGAACACCTTCGTGCCTTACAGCCACCTCCGGTTTTTCATAATCGAGTATAACTTTGGCAACGTCTCCTACGGTTACAGGGATTTGGTCAATTCTTTTTATAATAACTTTTGCCACATCTTCAACGCTGTTAAACTCACCAACTGTGCGGGCAATATATCTACGTTTCCCTTCATCAAAATCCCCGGCGCTTATATTTTTATTTTCTATATCCAGAACCCGTATAAGTTCCGGTATGGTAACCTTTCGTGCGGCTAAAGCGTCCGAATCGACAATGACCTGGACCTGCCTTTCCTGACCACCATAAATATTAACAGATGCAACGCCGGAAATCCTTTCAAGGCGAGGTTTTACATGTTCATCGATAAAATCGTATTCCTGTTTCAATACACCGTTATATCCGGTGAGTCCTCTTAAAATCATCCATGTAATCGCATTGTCGAACCTTCCTCCGGACTTTATTATCGGCTTATCAATATTGTCGGGATATTTTTTTACCTGATCAAGTTTATTAGATACTCTTAGCAGGGCTTCATCATTATCCGTACCGATCTCAAACATAAGGTTGATATATGCACTGCCGTCAGTGCTCTCGCTGCTTATCTCTTGGAGTCCATCCAGGTTCTTAAGCTGTTCTTCCTGAACATCGACAATTTCACGCTCAACTTCCAGTGGGCTGGCACCGCTCCACTGTGTTCGAATAGATATCTCTGGAAGATCCACATCCGGAGTCAGCTGAATGGGGATCCTGAAAAGGGAGATAAAACCGAATAGGGTAAGAAGTATTACCCCTACAGTTACGGTAACCGGCTTTTTTATTGCAGTATCAATGAGTTTCATAGTTTAGATGTTTTGTAACGTGCAACTTAGTTTTGCACTTCAACCGCCTGACCAGGCCTCAGGCGTTCATTACCCCTTATGACGACCTGATCCCCCGGCTTCAAATTTCCTTCAACAGCCACATTACCGTCAAAATAACCTGTAACTTTTACTCTGACAGGAACAGCTTTACCACCGGCAACAGAAAAGACCATTTTGTCTTCTCCTGATGTGACTATCGAATCCTTTGGCACAAGGAGTGCATTCCTTGTACGCGCCAGGTCAAAGGTGACAAATACCTCCATCCCGCTTCTTATTTTAAATCCTGGATTTGCAAGGTTTATCCTAACAGGGAATGTTCTGGACTCTGAATTACCTTGAGGGAGTATTGCATAAATCTTCCCTGAAAGCGGTTTGCCCGGTATGCTTTTAACATTAACCTTTACCTTCCCTTTTGCAGGTAGCAGGACTGCATACCGCTCAGGAACATCAACAGTTATGCGTATTTTGCTAAGATCAATGAGAGTAACCACAGCCCCACCGGCGCTGACCCATTCGCCCACCTGTGTGTGTTCACCGGCTATGAAACCTGAAAAAGGTGAAAGAACTTTTTTTTGTGCAATTTCGTACTCAAGTTGTTCTATTTTCGCATTATTTTGCAGCAGTTCTTGGGAGAGGGCACGGTAGCTATAAAGGGCTTCATCATATTTTTTTTCAGCAATACTGTTTGCGTCTTTGAGGCTGCTGACCCTGGCAAGCTCTTTTTTGGCTTTTTCGAGATTTGCAATGGATTTCTCCCTTGCCGCAATAGAACCTTTCAGTATGATTTTTAAATCAGTGGACTTTAATTTTACAAGCAGAACTCCTTTTTTGATATAATCCCCTTCTTTTACCGGAAAATATTCTACAATACCGGAGACTTCGGAGGCAATCGTACTCTTTGCAATTGCTTCTGCAGTTCCAACCAGCGATATTTGATCTGAAACCATCCTTATTTCTATCTTGGCTACACGTACAGGAACAGGTTGTGAGTTTTGATTTTTACCGCCATCAGCGGATATTGAAAGAAAGCCGGCGTTAAAAAAAATAATTGCTGCCATAAGATATACAGAGAAATAAGCTGTTGATTTTTTATGCATTTATCATTCCTGTTGATTTTGCCGGTTGATTTTTTTATCAGAAATATACAAACTATAAAAACCCTCCCTGGCACCACTTTGAATAAAGGGGGATTTAGTGGGATTTTTTTAATCGGATTCTATCTGATTTTAAAATTGTCGCAGTTTATTATAGTTGTTGACAAATCGCATCAATTATGTGTTAATATAGTATATTTACTGGTTATTGGGGTTTATATCATTTAAGTCAATAATGTTTTTCAATGAAAAACCTTATTTTCCCATGCCATCATAGAATGGAGAATACCCTTGGTAAGAGATGAAATTTCTTCTACTGAAAAATTACTTGACCTGATTAGAAGCAGCACTAAAACAGGCAATCAATTATCCCATAATACGCCATCGCCTTCATTTTCGCAACGCATAAAATCATATTCAAGCAATTTATTTTCTTTCAAAAAGTCAACAACAGTTGGAGTTGACATAGGTTATAATGAACTGAAACTGGTAAAAATCAGCCATTCTTCCTACCAGAAACAACGACTGCTTGATTATGTGAAGGTACCTTATTTACCGAACGTTTCTGTTGATCATCCGGAATTTATTCCTTATTTAAAATCTGTTCTTACTCGCTTTTGCGGGTCTGCAAAAAGAGCTGAAATATGGGCTAACATCTCTTCAGCCCGTGTGGAAATGCGCTATCTTAGAATACCCAAAGTTCCTCAAAAGCAGATTGCCAACGCTGTATACTGGTCATTTAAAAAAATAACAAGCTTTAATGAAAAAGATACAACATTTGATTTCGAAGTTTTGGGTGATATTGAAGAGGGTAGCGCCCAGAAAATAGAGGTTATGGCCTATACTGCCCCTAACCAAGAAATCAAGAAACTAAAAGGTATTTTTTACAAAAGCGGTTTCCCCTTAACGGGAATATCAATCGTTCCATTCGCTTTACAGAATCTCCTGCTGAACAATTGTGTGGGAACTGACGCAAAGAATGTATCGAGTCTTTATATCGGGAGAGACTGGTCGCGTATTGACATCTTTTCAAATGGATATCTTGTTCTGTCACGCGGTATTAAGGCCGGTATAAAAACAATGAGAGCAGGCATAACCGGAGAAAAAGATGAAAACCGGATGGAACTATCTTCAAAACCTGCCGATCCAGATGAAGCGAAAAAGACGCAAATAGATGCTGACAGAGCTCAGGAAATATTTTTTGGTTTTGATCAGGATTCATCTCCTTCGGATTCTGGTCCGGCTGAACTTAAACCTGAAGAGAAAGCAATTTTCAAAATGATACTGCCTGCCCTTAAGCGTCTTGTAAGACAGGTGGAGGTTACTTTTGAACACTTCTCTGCGAATTTTGAAAATGAGAAGGTGGAAAGAATATATATATCCAGTGGTGCTAGTCCTCACAAATTAATCGTTGATTATATCGGAAATGAGCTTGGTATTACCAAAGAAAACTTTGACCCTTTTTCTGCTGGTTCAGATTTTTCAGGTGAAGTCTCAGGCCCCGCATCAGCGCTTGAAAAGGAATCATTTGCCCCTGCAGCAGGTATAGCCGTTTCCAACAATTCTATTACACCCAATTTTTTGTTTACTTATAATGATAAAAAGAAAGTTGCGGACGTTAATTTGATCAATAAAATATTATATGCCGGCTTTGCATTAGTATTGATCCTGTGTATCGGATTCTATTTTTATCAGGAAAGCACAATACGAGAGAAAAAAGATCAGGTGGCAATGCTGAAGCTGGAGATGTCAAGCTTTACGTCCCAGGTGAATCAGGTTACAATACTTAAGCTGGTTGAAGAGGCAAAAACTAATAATGAGGCATTTAAGGAATATGGCCAAAAATATCTGGCTATTGCGGCATTAAGTGAAATTGCCGAATTAACACCCACTAATATTCGCCTGTTAAATATTTCCGCTCAGCTGGAAGCACCTCCTGGAGCCCAGGAGAAAAATCCGGAAAAATCGATTGTAATTGGTGGTATTGTACTGGGGGACAGAATGGCGCTGGAATCCATCCTGGCCAGGTACCTGATTGCTCTTAAAGGTTCGCCCATATTTGATCAACCTGTTATCAGTGAAAAAACGCTGGGTTTTTTTAATAATAATGAAGTATTACAGTTTACAACCCATTTAAAATTGATAGCGTCGCAAAAAGTCCCATCTACTACGTTGTAGCGGTTTTTCAGGAACTCGACATACTATATGTATTGTCTCGTCCCTGAAAAACCACTACGCCTTGTATATGAGCCTTTTTACTTAGCCATCAAAATTGATTCTTAAAACAAATGGCAAAAATAAAACTATCTAATTTCCCAACGAGGAGTCTTGCTTATTTTTTGGTATTAGGAGGAGGAATCCTTGTATTCATTGTTCTCACAATTCTTCCTGCCATGCATAGCTCGGCCGGGTTGGATATGGAAATTAAAAAAATAAAAGGCTCCATGGATGAGCAAAAGATCCTCGCTCCTGTTTATAATAATCTTTTAAAAAAGACCAAGTTTAAGAAAACAAATGGTATTGCAGCGCCAAAGAAAAATAAACTTGCGCAGGGTGATACACGGAAAATTATTCAGCGGTTAAATAGTATTGCAAAAAACAGCAATATTACAATAGTGGACGTTACCCCGGATGTAGATACATTAATCGGAGAGTCGGGATACCTGTTGATAGAAATTGTTGCAAAAGGCGAGTTTATTAATTTGCACGAATTTTTATTCCAGTTATGCGAACTGCCCTTTCTTGAATTTATTGAACAGATAAAGATTACTTCTATCAGGAAAACAAAAGAATTCAGACTCAAGGTCTGGATGGCTCAGGAATAAGTATGTCTAAACGGGAAAAAATAATTCTTTTTTTAATGGCACTATCCCTTGTGTATGGCTTTTTTGTTTTTTTTATCGAGGCTCCCGGCAAAAAAAGAGCCATGGGTCAAAGCAGTAAACTGGAATCATTAAACAAGTTCATTACACATGTTGCCGAACTTACGAAAGAGAGTCTTTCTGAAATAGATTCCTATATTATTGAAAAGGCTCCAAAACAATGGGACAAGGATCCGTTGCTTAGTTCTGATTCGAAATTTCAATTCAAAGCGGAAAACACAGAAGCTGATGTATCGGCTTTGAAAGTTAATATCAAATATACCGGCTATTTGAATATGGGCGCAAAAAACCTCGCTATTTTAAACGGTCTGGAATACGAAGAGGGGGAGGAACTGGAAAAAGGCGGGTTTATTATACGTAAAATTTATCCGGAACGAGTCATAATAGTAATAAAAGGGCAACAAGAAGAAATTACTATTCCCTTGGAAGAAATTTGACTACAGACCTCGTTGAGTAGTTGACTGGTTGAGCAGGAAAATAATTACTATTATTTTAAGATGTTATAACTATTTAAACGCCGAATGTCCAATTATCAAGTAAATAATAGATACGATCATTATAACAGCAACTTAACAACTCATCCACTTAACCACTTAACGAGGTCTGCAATTAAAGAAGCGAGCTAATCTTATGAAAAAAAGCAATCGTTTTAAAACAATGACCAGTTGGTTTATTTTTTCTATCTTCTTTACTGTACTCATTACAGGTTGTGCTACTCAAAAGAAAGAAAAATCAAATCTTTTCTTTGACGAATGGAAGGCCAAAGCACAGCAATCGAAAGGCTTCTCTCCTTCTGCCAGAAAGTTTGATAGAGTTCTTTCCCCCAAAAAGGCCAAATCAGCTTCCGCCTCCGGCTTATTATCTGAATATAAAAAGCCTCTTCCTAAAAAAAAGATTACAATGAAAATGAACGATATCGAAGTAAGTGTTCTTCTTCGAGCGCTTTCCAGAGTTGCCAATCAGAATATTATGCTCAACGAAAAGATAAGAGGTAAGATTAATATTAATATAACAAAAGCGCCCTGGGATCAGGTTTTTAAAAGCATTCTGAGAACACACGGACTGGCCTATGCCTGGGAGGGCGATATTATCCGTATCATGACAAATGCGGATATGGAAAACGAGCTGAAAGGAAAGTCCCAGAAAAGAGATTTAAAAATCATCGAGCCTTTCATAACGCGGATCGTTCATATTAGCTATTCGGAAGCTGCTAAACTCAGAGAAAACTTAGAAAAATTTCTCACGTTAAATAAGGACGGAAAACCTCTTGGATCAGTTATGGTTGATGAACATACCAATTCTCTTATTATCCAGGCGATTCCAAACGATCTTGCAAGGATACTGGCAGTTGTTGAAAAACTAGACAGACCCACCGCTCAGGTTCTTATAGAAGCCCATATCGTTGAAACAACCAGCGCTACAGGAAGGGAACTCGGTATTCAGTGGGGCGGCCTTGGATACGGCACTTCCAATGGCAATAATCACTGGCTTGGGCCCGGAGGAGAAACATATGAAAACACCGGCACCGCTGATCCTCAGCTCCCAGCAATAGGTAATATGTTCAATTTTCCCGCTGCCATTGAAGGCTCAGCAGGGATGACCTTAGGGTACATGTTCGAAAACGTTGGTCGAACTCTTCTTACAGTCCAGCTAACTGCGCTCCAGGAAGATGGTGAGCTTAATATCCTGTCAAGTCCATCTATTACAACACTTGAAAATCAAACGGCATTTATTGAAAGCGGTGAAAAGGTTCCTATCCAGACAGTTGAAGATGGAGAGGTTAATATCAAATATGAAAATGCTGTGCTAAGACTGGAAGTGACCCCCCATGTTATCAGTAAAAATTTTCTTAAATTGAAGATTATCACAAACAAGGACGAACTGGATTTTACCAGAACTGTCGCGGGCAACCCTACGATTATCACCAAAAAAGCTGAAACCAGCGTAATGCTCGCACATGGACAGACAACTGTCATCGGAGGTCTGAACAAGGAAAGGGTCAGTGAGTCTGAAGCCGGTGTACCCTATTTAAAGGATATTCCCGGGCTCGGCTGGCTTTTTAAAAGTAGCGGGAGCACCAAGGGAATGGAGGAAGTACTGATATTCATAACTCCGTATATTCTTGAGGAAAAACCGGCAGAATAGAAAGCAGAAGTAAAAGGTTCACGGTTCAATGGTTCACGGTTAAAATAACCTTTGAAACCTTGAACCCCTGAACCCTGAACCAGGAGCGAATCGACAAGGCACAGAGGCACTGAGGCAGAAGTAGAAAAATAGATAAAAGTAATTAATCTACGTGCCTGTTCGCCCATGTGCCTTTGCAACTTTGTGCTTAGTAATTTCTGAGGTTAATCATTATTTAAAAAGATCGTTTTGAAAAATGGACTACTTTAATATTCTCAATCTTAAAAAGGAACCTTTTTCCAATTCACCTGATCCGAAATTTTTTTTCCAGTCCAGGCAACACCTTGATTGTCTTCAAAAGCTGGAACTCGCCCTCAGGCTGCGCAGAGGTTTGAATGTGATCATCGGAGATGTTGGTACCGGTAAGACCACCCTTTGCCGACAGCTCATTCGCAGATTGGCCTCAGACGAGGAGATTGAAACCCACCTCATACTCGATCCTTTTTTTTCAGATACTTCAGAATTTCTTTCAACTGTCTATAAAATGCTCAAGGGATATAAACCCGTCAAAGGTTCAAATGACTGGCAAATCAAAGAAAGTTTAAAACAGTATCTGTTTCGTAAAGGTGTCGATGACAACAAAACAGTCATTTTGATTATTGACGAAGGTCAAAAGATACCTGCTTTTTGTCTGGAAATTCTGCGTGAATTTCTTAATTATGAAACTAATGAGTATAAACTGCTCCAAATAGTTATCTTTGCCCAGAAAGAATTTGAAAAGACTATTGACCTGCATGATAATTTTGCCGACAGGATCAACCTTTATCACTTTTTAAAACCACTTGGCTTTAATGATACCCGACTTATGATAAAGTTCAGGCTTGAACAGTCGATTGATCAGAACAGGACTTACACTTTTTTTACCAGACCTGCTCTTTGGGCAATTTGCTGGGCAACAGGTGGATATCCCAGGAAAATAATTAACCTGTGCCATAGATGCATTATGACCATGATCATTCAAAATAGATCCATAGTTAATTTTTTTCTGGTCCGTTCATGTATACAGAGAGTATTCCCCAAACGGATAAAAAAAATAAAAATTGCTGTGGCTACCGTCGGCACCGCTGTTATCATTGTGGCAGCACTGTTTTCATTTGCTGAACTAAATCTATTTAAATTTCCAGCATTCCTGAAAAGCGCAACTGTCGGAAGCCAGGTATCTTTACCCGGAAACAGGAAGATTGCAGGTCTGGCAAACCCACAACGTTTTGCTGGTTCTGAAAATCGTAAGGTATTTGCAGGTTCAGAAGAAGCCCTTAAAAACAGGCAGTTAAATAAAGACAACCGGGCAAAATCATCCGATATGGACACGGCTGAATACATTGAGCCACAAAAACCTGCAGAGGCTCTACTTGAAAAATCCAGTCAATTATCAGTTGATAACGGTTTCCCTGAAATTCTTGGGAAAATAAAACTGCAGTCCAATCAAACCCTATCAGGTTTGATTCAGACTATTTATGGCAGCTATAATTCCAGATACTTTAAGTCTCTGATCCTTGCAAATCCGCATATTGATGACCCTGATATTGTTGATATAGGGCAGACAGTTGCATTCCCGGCTATACCAGCAAATTTGAAACCATTGCCACAAAAGGTATGGTGGATTAAAATTGCAGACAGAAATAATCTCGAAGAAGCCCTTAAAATATTGAAGACTTTTCCGGATAATGAGCTGCCAATACGACTGATACCTTACTGGAACAGCCGCAAAGGCATAAAATTTGCGGTAGTCCTTAAGAAATATTTTTTAAATGAAAAGACCGCACGGTTACAGTTAGAAAGACTTCCTTTATCAATTTTATCAAAAGGAAAAATAATATCATCGTGGGATGTGGATAATGTTTTTTTTGCAGATCCTTTTCTGGCAAGCTCATTGCAAAAGTAAAGATTGCAAAACAGTTTGGCCACGAAGACACAAAGGCCCAAAGAATATGTTCTTTTCTTTCTTCTTGTCTTGCTGCCTTAGTGGCTGAACTATTAAAAGACTGTTTGTGTCTTGGTGCCATAGTGGCTGAACTATTAACATAATGTGAGAAATAAATGAGAGCAAAAAAGAAACTTGGTGAAATCCTTGTTGAAGGCGGACTGATAACAGAAAAACAACTTCAGTCAGCGCTGCCTCAACAGAAAAAATCAAAGCTTAAACTTGGACAGTTTTTTGTTCAACAGGGTATTCTCACCGAAACACAAATTGTTAGAGTTGTTTCCAGCCAGTTACAACTGGAGGAATATTCCGCAATAAAATATACTTTAGATACCGAATTGGCAAATATCATTCCGGCTGACATGGCTTATAAATACCAGGTAGCCCCTTTGAATAAAATCGGGCTTCTGTTGACGGTTGCCATGCTTGATCCCATGGATATCAATTCTATTGATGCAATTGAAGTCTATACTAATAGTGAAATTGAAGCGGTTATTTGTACCGAGCAGGATCTCAATCAGCTCCATTCGGGACTTTACGGTTCCTATTCCGGTATTGGCGGTGTCCTTGAAGATATGGAAGAAATGCAATATGATAAGGAAACCGACAAAGCAGAAATCACAGAAGATGTAGAAGTCAGTTCACTTCAGGGTATGGCCGAGGAAGCACCTGTTATTCGTCTTGTAAACTCAATCCTTTCCCAGGGTGTACGTGAAGGCGCCAGTGATTTGCATATCAGTCCTGAAAAGAACTACGTACAGGTTCGGTTCCGGGTAGATGGAAAGCTGCATGAGGTCCCAGCGCCGCCAAAATCAATGTTCCTTCCGATCATATCCAGGCTCAAGATTCTGGCAAATATGGATATTTCAATATCAAGAATTCCCCAGGACGGCAGGTTCACCGTTAAGATGAAAAACAAGGAAATAAATATCAGAACGTCCACCATGCCGTCAATTTATGGCGAGAATATGGTTCTTCGTCTCCTGGATACGAGCGGTGGCATTTTGTCCCTTGAAAGACTTGGGATGTCTGAAGATGACAGAAAAAAGATCGAAAAAATGATTCAAAAGCCATACGGGATGATTCTAAGTACCGGCCCCACAGGCAGCGGAAAAAGCACAAGCCTTTATTCGATTTTAAAAAATATTAACAAACCTGATATCAACATCATTACCGTTGAAGACCCTGTTGAATACAGAATTGAAAAAATACGACAGATCCAGCTAAACCGTAAAGCAGGCATGACCTTTGCCGACGGCCTCAGGTCCATACTCCGGCAGGACCCTGATGTTATCATGGTGGGTGAAATACGTGATGCCGAAACTGCTACTATCGCGGTTCAGGCGGCATTAACCGGACATAGAGTTTTTAGTACTCTGCATACTAATGACGCTGCCGGTGCAATTACAAGGTTTGTTGATATGGGTGTAGAACCATTTCTTGTCTCTTCCGTTATGACCGCTTCATTTGCCCAGCGTCTAGTTCGAACCATATGTCCGCAGTGCAAAAAGCCTTTTAAGCCACCTGCGGAAGTGCTTGGATTCTGGGGCCTGGACGGCTCTGAGAATACAAATTTCATGAAAGGAAAGGGATGCTTTAATTGTTTGAACACAGGCTATAAAGGACGAACCGGTATATATGAGGTGCTGATTATTGATGATATGATACAGAAAATGATATTAAAAAACAGCACTTCCCAGGAAATTACACGCGCTGCCATTCAGGCCGGAAGCCTGACTACTCTTAAGGAAAATGCAGCGGAAAAAGTAAGACAGGGGATAACCACTTTTGAAGAGGCAAGCTCTGCTGTGTTGGTTTAGTTATAAACTAATAAACATCGAACATCCAACATCCAACATCGAATGTTGAATGAAAAAAGAGAAAATTGAAGAATTAATTAATATTTTAGTTGCGTGTATCGAAACAGTTCAAAAGAAACAAAAATAATTATTTTTGCTCGAGCCCTAAGGTTCGGCATTTGTTTTTATTCGATTTTAAAATAATTTGAAGAGCGGAGCGACATCATTATTCGACGTTCGACGTTGAATGTTCAATGTTGGACGTTCATCTTTTTAAAAAACCAGTTCCTGAACTTCAGGTACTCTTATTGTTGAGGGAAAAATGCCAATTTATTCATATAACGCCCTTGCAGAAGACGGCAGGACCACAAAAGGTTCCATCGAGGCAGAATCACTTGAAGCTGCAAACAGCCAGCTTTCTTCCAAGGGATTAATGCCTACAAATGTAAAAGAAGAAGCAAGAGGTGCGAAAGGCTTTACCTGGGAATCTATTCAGGAGCAATTGACACCCATAAAAGCCCCTGATCTTATTCTTTTTACAAAACAGTTTCGCACAATGATACGTGCAGGCGTATCTATGATGCAAATATTGCAGATTTTACAGCAACAAACCGAAAATTTGAAACTTCAAAAAATATTAGGTAAGATGCAGAAGGATGTGAATGAAGGTTTAAGCCTTCATCAGGCATTTAAAAAGCACCCAAAAGTATTTTCGGTATTGTATTGCAGTATGGTGGAAGCAGGTGAAGCCAGTGGGGCTCTTCCGGAAATTCTGGACCGCCTGACTTATATCATCGAGCATGAATATAAGGTCAAATCCGATATTAAATCAGCCCTTCAGTATCCGATTATTGTAATTTCTTTTCTGGTAATCGCCTTTATCGTTCTCTTGACTTTTGTTATCCCAAAATTCGTCAGTATTTTTTCAAGTGCGGGCTTAAAGCTTCCCCTGCCCACAAAAATATGCATGGCCTTGTACCAATATATGACAAATTACTGGCTCCTTATTATTGGCAGCATATTTATTTTTGCTACGCTTCTTGTCCTATTTTTAAAAACCAAACAGGGACAGTTCCTGAAGGATTCTTTACTTTTGAAAGTGCCGATAGTCGGCCAGTTATTACTAAAGGCCGCTATTTCACGCTTTGCCAGTATATTTGCAATACTCCATTCAAGTGGAGTAGATATCCTTGATTCCATGGACATTTTAGCCGGAACCATTGGCAATGCTGCTGTTTCCCGCGAACTGGAAGGAATTAAAAACCGTTTGGAGGAGGGAAGAGGTATTGCCGGGCCTTTAATGGCAGCAAAATATTTTACGCCCATGGTGATTAATATGGTTGCAATAGGGGAGGAAACCGGAAATCTTCAAGACATGCTTCAAGAAGCAGCCTCCCATTATGACACCGAGGTCGAATACTCCATGAAGAAAATGTCCGAAGCCATCGGGCCCATGCTGACAGTCGGTCTTGCCGCTGTTGTCGGCTTTTTTGCCCTGGCCATTTTCCTGCCAATGTGGGATTTGACGACAATGGTTAAATAGGCCTGAAAAACCATGATTTCAAAATTTATCATAAACTTCCAAAGGCACCCGCGTTATCACATCAGCCTTTATATTATCATTCCTTTTATATATGCTGGTTTTACAATCCTTGCAGCAATTGTTGCATACAGCCTGACAAGATACGATCTTATTCATGGCATTGGTTTTAAAAATCCTGTTTTCTGGGCGACTGCTTTAGTCGGATTTTTTGCTTCTCTATCCGGATTTATGCTTCTTCGTCTTATGCTGAAACCTGTGGAACAGTTTGTTGAAAAAGCAAAGAACCTCCCCAACATTTCGAGTACAGAAAATCAGAAAGAAAGCGATAGATCACTCGATCAAATTCAAAAGTTCACAAATGTTTTTAACCAGGTTACAAATGTACTAAGCAGAATAGACGCAAAATATTATTTCCCTAAAATTATTGGCGAGAGCCTTGCCATGCGAAGTCTTTTAAGCCTGATTATGAAAGTTTCACCTACCGATTCTACCGTCCTTATACTTGGTGAAAGCGGAACAGGAAAGGAACTGGTAGCGACAAGCATCTATGAACAAAGCCTTCGTAAAGACAAACCTTTTATTAAGCTGAATTGTGCGGCCATACCTGAAGAACTTTTAGAAAGCGAACTTTTCGGACATGAAAAAGGGGCTTTTACAGGGGCTACAACTTCTAAGCGTGGAAAATTCGATATGGCAAATGGGGGCACAATTTTTCTTGATGAAGTCGGTGATATGCCCTTTAACCTACAGGCCAAAATTCTTCGTGTGATCCAGGAGAGGGAATTTTACCGTGTAGGCGGCACCAGTACAATGAAAGTAGATGTTCGTTTTATTGCATCCACCAATCAAAATCTTGAACAAATGGTAAAAGAAGGAAGTTTCCGGGAAGATCTCTTTTATCGTTTAAATGTATTTTCGCTCCACCTTCCCCCTTTAAGGGAAAGAAAGGAAGATATCCCACTTTTAGTGGATAACCTTCTCGAAAAATATCCAAAACCGCTTGATATTTCATCAACAGCCCTGCAAATGCTGATAGCAAATTCATGGCCCGGCAATATAAGAGAGCTCCAGAACACAATTGAACGTGCCGCTGTGATCTGTGATGGAGATTTTATTGAACCCGAACACCTGCCGCCATCAATAACCGGTGTGTTTGTTAAAAATGGTGAAGATCTTCCGCCTCTTCCCATCAATGCACCATTAGACCATAGGCTCAATGAAATAGAAAAAGGTATGATCATCGAGGCGCTAAGAAAAACAGGGGGTGTTCAGATAAGAGCCACAGAGCTTTTAGGTATTAATCAAAGAAGCCTCTGGCACAGGATAAAGAAACATAATATTGATGTAAAAAACATCAAAAATGACAACATTTGATATGTAACCTACATTTTTTGCAGATTAAGTCTATATCTAAGAAAGATTTAAAGCCGCGCTGATCATTTTATTAATATCATAACATATTGACTATACAGTTGTTTATTATGTTTAGTAGTTATTTAAACGTTTTGGGCGTCTTTTGGCACAAATTCTGCATTAAATATTTGCACCAAAACAAAAAAGAGGTCTTCAATTCACATTCAGAAAGTACGTTTTCGGTTATAGAAAATTAAATAGTACGTAAAATCCTCTTTCACGGTTTTTTAAATATAATTTTTGAATTTAATGGGGGTAAAATTTAGGGAAAGGAGAATTTATCATGAACAAAAAAAGACTATTAAAAAATCAAGAGGGTTTTACTCTGGTTGAAATTATTGCCGTATTGATTATCCTGGGTATTCTGGCCGCTGTTGCGGTTCCCAGATATATTGACCTTGAGTCAAATGCCAGAGACAGGGCAATTGATGCAGGAATATCTGAACTTAATGGAAGGGAAAACCTGAACTGGGCAAATGCAAAAATATCCACTGCCGGCTATTCTGACGATCCTACTCTCTGGGCTGGTGTCGCTGGTGCTGGCGGTTATCCCGGTATGGATATAGATCTTGGTGGTGATTATGACTGGGAGGTTGCTGCAACTGTTGCTGGAGGTACTTTACGTTTCCAATCAAGCACAGCAGGCGATGGTATCACCCTGACCAGAACAGTTTCTGATGAAACTACCCCGGGAAATTGGAGTAGAACTTAAAGCAGGCAGTTGTTAAACATTGACATAACGTCTCGAAAGAAAAAGATAAAATATCGATCAGTAGTCTAGTAAATTCTAGCTTTCTTTTTAAAAAGCAAAAGGGCTTTATATTAATTTAACATAGACTGTCGAACTGAGCGAAAGCGGTGGAACGATTAGATTTCAGACCGGAATCATTTTAACTATAACGACATCCAGTATGTCTGTGGCTGGAAAATGGTCAATATAATTCAGATATTAAAAAATATAAAATGAAATCGCTTCTAAAAAATAAACAAGGCTTTACGCTTATTGAAATTATGGCCGTGCTGGTTATCATGGGTGTTATGGCATCTGTTGCGGTCAGCAAGATAAATGACATCAGCGGAACTGCAGAGTTTCGTGCATTGGAGACCGGCATATCGGAACTTAATGCTAGAGAAATGTTGTACTGGACAAACGCAAAATTTGAGCCGGGCGGCTGGATTGGTAATGGTGGTGACCCTTTTGTGTGGACGACTATGATGGTTATGAATACAGACGTTGGATCTCAATATTCGTGGACAGCTCCACCCAATATAGGTGGTGGGGAACTCAATTTTGGATCACAATCAATTAATTTAACCCGGACATCTTCCACAAATACATTATCCGCCAGGTGGTCGCCATCATAATAAACAAATAAGTCCTGAAGGAATTTCCCCAGGATTTTCCTTCAGGACTAATTCCCCTTTTTTCTTCTTATTATTATATCAGTTTTTATTCCAACAAACCAAAACCGATAAATATTTCTATCACGAAAACACGAAAGTACCCCAGTACGATCTGACGGACCTACGGGGCAGGCGAAAACACGAAAAGATTTTTTTCGTGCTTTCCTTCCTTCGTGTTTTCGTGATTGCTTTTTAATTTTTCCGCTTTAAATTGCATAAATCGAGGTTTTTCTTGACATTTAAAGTAAACAGCATGCTATTTAAACTATCCGCCCATCTTTTTGTGACTTTTTCGTTCATTTAATTGTATATGAATAAACAACAAGAAAATGAGACCATCCAAAGCATTCTAAACGGAGAGCGGGAAAAGTTTGCACTTTTTGTAGATAAATACAAAGGACCTGTTTACAACCTGGTGTATAGGCTTACCGGCAGCCGTCACGATGCAGAGGACCTGACCCAGGAAACTTTCATAAAAGCTTATAAATCTTTAAACATTTTTCAGATAAAAAATAAATTCTTTCCTTGGTTGTATACAATAGCTATAAATTTAACTCGGAACCATCTTAAAAAGAAAAAACCCCTGTTTGTTGAAAATATTGAAGATATTAAACCTGACAACCGACAAAGTGATAAATATAATCCAGAGATAAACCTTATTAAACACCAGGAAGCCCAAGCGCTGGCAAGGAGCATTCAAAGAATCCCTATTGCTTTAAGGGAAGCGGTAATTCTACGGTATTATTTTTATTTACCCTTTGAAGAAATTTCTAGAATATTATGTATCTCATTAAGCGGAGCAAAAATGAGGGTTTATCGCGGGCTGGAAAAACTGGAATATATGATGAAAAGAAAGGCATAAGGCAGAAAAAAAATGAACATCGAACATCGAACGTCCAAAATCGAATGTTGAATGGAAAAGGGTTGGGTGGTTATTAACCGTGAACCCATGAACCTTGAACCTGAAGCGAAGCGAAGCGACGACAGAAGGTAATAAAGTGCTAAATCCTCCGAAACAATTTGAAAACATGAAAAAGTTTGAGCATATTATCAATCTTGCTCAAAATACAAAAGCGGTTTCTTCCCCTGATGGTTTTACAGAAAAAGTTATGGAAAACCTTCCACCTGATACGCATGCCGTTGACTCTAAACTTTTAAAACTCTTTTACCTGCCCTTTAAAAAGCATAATTTTCGGACATGGATTGAAGTTGAAACTGATGCGGAATGCGCTTTTTGCTTTCTAATGGCAGGTTTTTTTTATTTTATAATAGGAGTTGTCCTATCCCTTGGACTAAAAACCATGGGCGGCCACGTCCATGTTTCAGGGTTGGTTATGATTCAGCCCCAAATCGCTTTCGCTTCAGCCATTGTTTTTATTTCTCTTGGTATTTTTTTGCGTAAAAAAAGCATGCTTGCCATTAAGATGGCCTATTCCTGGACAATTATATACATATGTTTTTCTGTATTTAACTCCATAGGAATTCAAATGGCCCCGGGAAATCCCTTTACCGCAACCGGTATGTTGTGCCTTACTACAGGTGCGGTTCTTTTGGGAATTTTTCTTGCGGTCATTGTTCATAAATATAGAGAAATGCTCTTTATGGAAAGTTTTTAAATTCACCGCAGAGATCGCAGAGAATTGATTATTTTTTTTGTTTTCCGTTTCATCATTCCGGCGAAAGCCGGAATCCAGTCATTTCCATAGCTTCTGGACTCCGGCTTTCGCCGGAGTGACGGAATTGGGACTTTTTATGAAAGCATCAAAATTATCATTCGAAGATATACACTGCACTTATAATACACAGTTTAGTTTTTAAATTGTCGCCTATCATGACAATTTAAAAAAACAAATTTCTCTGCGTTCTCCGCGACTTTGCGGTGATAAATAAAATAAGGCTAAGGGACAGAAATGAGTATAAAAAGCAATTCGGGTTTCACAATAATTGAAATTGTTGCAGTATTAATTGTCATGGGCATAATTACAGCCTTTGCTGTCGGTCGCGTAGCGGACAACAAACCTGAGCTGATTGCCCAGAAAGAGGTCCTTAAAGTTCACCTGCGTTATGCCCAGTCCAGAGCCATGAATTCAAGTGATAATTACGGCATTGAATCCAATGGTAATACCTACAGGCTTTTCAGAGTTTCTAATGCGAATATTATCCGTTTTCCAGGTGAAAAATTAGATTATATAGACCTTGCAGCACTTGGACTTTCACTTTCCATGACTACTCCTCCTGGTAACGTTGTCTTCTTTGACTCAAAGGGAATACCGTATACGGACAATTCCGGAACAATTCAAGCAGGAGACAGAACATTAACCCTGTCTTCGGGTTCAGATAACGAAAGCATCACAATAACACAAAATACAGGGTTTATCCAATGAAGAAAAAATCATCATTACTTACTAAAAACCAGGGTTTTACGCTCTTAGAGGTTGTTATCACTCTTATTGTAGGGTCTATTCTCGGCGCCATCCTTGTCCAGTTTATGGGTACAAGTATGAAAAACAGCTTTGAGCCTGTCATCATGGTTCAAAACGGTAACGGTGCTCTCGAAATCATGGAAAAATTGAATTCCGATTATAAGATGAGGCTGATGACTTCAACAGGCGATCCTCTTGGTGATTTTAAAGATGATGTGGATATCATCGGACATGTTGATACAACCGATCCTTACTTCGGGGTATACACAAGTGCAACAGAGTATATTGTTTTTAACATGATTGGAAAAGATGGAAGTGAAGTTCCGGACGCAACACAACTGAGAATCTTAAAGGTTAAAATAACACATGGCGGTCAGAGTTTGACTGCACTTTTTACTAAGTGAAAGGGAGACCATGCTTCGCTAAAGCTACGCAGGGCAAGAGGCAGTGGTAAAAGAAGGGCTTGTCCTGCGTAGCTTTAGCGAAGCAGGAGTATAAAATGAGAAATGAATCCGGATTTACATTAATTGAAATTGTCGTTTCCCTTGTCCTGGTGGGAATGATGGCCGCAATTGCAGGTATGGGAATAGTGACAGGCACCAAAGGATACCTGCTGGCAAAGGAAAATTCCCATATGGCCCAGAAAGCCCAGCTTGCCATGGCCCGAATACAGCGCGAATTAATGGAGCTGACCGGCATTGCTGCAAGACAGGCAGATCCGGCTTTTATTATCTATAATAATACTTCGGGCAGACATGCTATTGCAAGGGATGACACCACTATAAAGATGTTTGATTTAATCCCAACCGCGACTATTCTTCCAAGTATGGACCAGGGCGATATTCTCGTAGACAATGTTAATAATTTTTCATTAAATTACTATCGGGGATTAAGTAACTGGAATTTTGGAACTGATGACATTAATTTGCTTTCAGCAATAAAAGCCGATCTCGCGCTGGACCGCTCAGACGGAGCCGGTAATACAGTGACTTTTACCACCACTGTAAATCCAAGAAATACCAATAATTACGGGGGAGTGCCGCCAACGACAACCCCATACACTGCCCACAATTATTCTTGTTTTGTAGCAACCGCCGCATGCGATGATACCTCCCATTCCACAGTTATTTTATTTGGTCTCTTAATTGTTGCGTCGGCGTTAATAAGTTTTTTCTTACGGCACTCCCTGCCTTCAAGCCTTCCAACCTCCCAACCTCCCAGCCTTCCAGCCTCTTTGCTGGGGAAAAACAAAGGGAACGTACTTATAGGTCTCATAGTAACCATGATGATATTTGCAGCTCTTGGGGCAGGTATGGTCTCAATGACCGGTACGTCTACATTCAGCCAGGTGACGGCAAACACCACTTCAAAGGCATATTATCTTGCGGAATCGGGTTTTAGGTATGCAGCCAGTGTATACCTTAATGAAGACGATACAGATACAGACGGCGAAATTGAAGACGACAGAAACCTGGTGCTCGTAAACCTTGACGGTTCAACATTTACATTTGTTAACCTCGATGAAAGATTCAGCCTCGAAGTATATCCCTACTATTTCGTTACCAGCGCATCTCACAATATAGGTGACACAGCACTTGATACAATTTTTCCAGGTAATATTCCGGCTGATTTTTCAATGCCTCTAACAAACGGCAGACTTAGAATCGGCTCCGGTATTTACAATTATACGAATTATGATGGTGCAGGAACCTTTACCCTTCCGGCGCCCGGCCTTCTGGAAGCTATTAGTGATAATATGAACGTTAATCCTGTTGGCAACCCCTTTGCCGTCGCTACCATGACCAACGGCGGCGATCTCACCCTTTCAAGCGCATCATTTTTCCCCATGATAACCGGGAAATTTATGATAGATGGAATTGCATATACGTACAAAACTAAAAATGGAAATATCCTGGAAAATATTACCGATGCAAATGACCCGGACAGAGGCTTTTCTTTTTTGGTAGATGCAAATACCGATGTTGTCCTTAAACCCTATTTAAGGGTTCGTTCCACAGGAACCGTAGGCCAGGGCGATGAGGCTGCAAGCCGCGAAATTGTATATAACGTTCCGATCCCGGATTCTCCCACCGAAGGGGTAAAAGTTGAGTTTCATGATCAATTTAGCGATGCGAGCAGTATATCAAACTGGCAACCTATCCTCGGCTGGGGCACTCACGGAATAGCTAGCGGTACGCTGAAAGTTGGAAGCACGGGTTCCGAAGCAGGAGGTATTGAAAAAAGCCTTATAGGCCTAAACTGGCAAAACACAAATGCTAACCTGGCATCCGCCCACTTGTTATCCGGATATTTTTTAAACTACGATGCCCAGGTTAAGGTGGGATTTGGTTCTTCAACATATCCGGATGCAAATGATGCAGATTATGCAGCCGGATTATCCTTCCGACTGGACCAGGCCAACAACAGCTATGGTGTTTCATTCATGAGGGCTGATGATTCGCAGCTTTTGTCTAATATCGATAATAATATCGTTCCACATTATGATATACCAATGATTGTCCTCTGGCAGCAGACCAATTTAGGATCAGACAGAGACTGGCTGGCATATAAATATTTGACCGGGCCTGAAATATGGTCTGATGATATGGATAGTGTTAGTGGTGCACCCTGGGGGTGGTCGGTGCCTATTGATACTGCTACTCCTCCGTGGTGGTTGAGTTCATTTGATTATCACAGCTTTCCGAAAATGTGGTCAGACCGGACCGGTCATTATATAAATAACGAAGACGCATCAATAATTACTCCATCAGTAGATCTTACCGGACATACATCTGCAGTTCTGACCTTCTGGCATAATTATAATTTTTTTGATCCAGGCGATAGTGGGCGTGTATATATCAACGGTAGTGAGATCGCCTCATTTGTCGGTCCTGACCAGCAAAATGAGTGGGTCAAAGTCGCTATAGATATTAGTGACTATATACCACCCAATAATGTACAGATCACATTTCGGATTCAAACTGATGGTGCTGGCACTGATCAAGGCTGGCACATTGATGATGTAGCCATTTCGGAAGGCTTTCCCGTCAACGAGTCAACACTCCTTGTAAGAATAAAAGAAGCGGCCGAAGTACGTTTTAACAGCGGCGGAACCACTGAAATCGAAGATGGGGATATTATAACCCAGGCAAACGGCGCCCATGGGACAGTCGTAGGAAATCCGGTTCTCTCATCAGGTAACTGGGCTGCAGGTAATGCTGTTGGAATAATCACAATCAACAAAGTATCCGGGACCTTTATTAACGGTCAGGCACTCCTTGTGGGTGGAAGCAACCTTGCCACAGCTCAGGGTTTTACAGCCCGCAACAATTATATCAAGGTCTTTTACGGTGACGTTATTGGTAACCTCCCGGCCAATAATGATCCATTTGATCATCAAAGAAACCCGAATTCCCGAAACACGGTACACTGGCCACCCGATGAAATACAAGACTGGTCAGCCACAGGGGATTATTTCACCCTGGTCCAGTGGGACGGTGTAAACTCAGTTGATATTATAGAGTCAATAGATGAACCTGGTGTCATTGTCCTTGGTACCGAGAGCTCACTTTTTACACCCGATTCCGGAATTTTATCTTATGCCAGACCGGAGCTCGGCCTGCACACATTCGGCCATGGTTCAACCAACGTTTATTTCGACGATTTTGGATTACTGGTTGAAATTGCAGCAGGATCAGGATTCTTGACACCGATACAAGAGTAAAAGCTGGAAGATCACAACCCAAACTCATTCCTTGCGTTAATTCCATCCTGTGTTATATTTAAATATAGTTGAATGGATGAGATATTGATTGGTTGAGTGACTAATCTATATATGTGAATCTATATATAGACAACTCAAACAAGTTCTGTAATCAAAAGAAAGGACCTACATATGAAACTCGCAATAAGCGGTAAAGGAGGCGTCGGCAAAACGACTTTTGCCGCACTTTTAGCAAGGACACTGGATGAACAGGGCAAACATGTTCTGGCAATAGATGCGGACCCTGATGCAAACTTTGCAGCAGCTCTCGGCATTGAGAATTCCGATAAAATAACTCCCATTGCTGAAATGAAAGATCTCATTTTTGAAAGAACGGAGGCAAAACCCGGAACCATAGGTGGTTTTTTCAAACTTAATCCTAAAGTCGATGATCTTCCTGATGCTCTTTCTGTAAAACTTGGCAACATTAAGCTGATGCGCCTTGGCGGTGTCCCAAAAGGAGGGGGCGGGTGCATATGTCCGGAAAGCACACTTTTGAAGGCGCTTGTAATGCACATTGTTCTTGCAAGGGATGAGGTTGTTATAATGGATATGGAAGCAGGCATCGAGCATCTTGGCAGGGCAACGGCCCAGGCTGTTGATAAACTTATCGTGGTGGTGGAACCAGGACGACGCAGCATCGATACCGCTGCTAATATTAAAAGGCTCGCCGCAGAAATAAGGCTGGAAAATATTGCTGTGGTGGGGAACAAGATACGAAGTGAAAAAGATAAACAGTTTTTAACTAAACATTTATCAGGTTTTGAATTCTTAGGTTTTCTTCCCTATGATGACACTCTAATCGAAGCCGACCTTAAAGGAATTTCTCCCTATGATGTCAATTCGCCTTCAAAAGCACAAGTTGAAAAAATGATTTCAAGGCTCTAATGAACAGGCGAAGAAGATATCCTTCCCAAAAACCCAGACAAACAGGCAAACAGGTTAATTTTCGTAAGAAATCAAGAATACCGAAAATTAGGCCAGGGGCAGATGCCGGATTAAAAAAGGTTTTTGCCTCTATAGGTATTCCGGATAAAAAGCCTTTTACACCGGATCCTTTCCAGCTTGAAGCCCTTTCGGCAATTGAAAAGGCAGACTGTCTTGTTACCGCTCCAACAGGTTCGGGAAAAACATGGATAGCCCGGCAGGCAATGGCCGGGATACATGAAAAAGGCCAAAAATCATGGTATGCTTCCCCCTTAAAAGCTTTATCCAATTCAAAGTATAATGAATTTTCATCTTTTTTCGGACCCAAAAATGTGGGCATATTAACAGGTGACAGAAAAGAAAATCCAGATGCGCCTGTTATCGTTGGAACAACCGAAATTCTGCGAAATCAACTATATGATGCCATGCATTATGGTGAAACATTATCCATCGATCTGGTTATCCTGGATGAAGCGCATTTTCTTGGAGATGAAGACCGCGGGGTGGTATGGGAAGAAATAATGATTTATCTTCCCTCAAGAATATCGCTTCTTTTGCTTTCCGCTACCATAGGAAACGCAAAGCAGATTGCCGGATGGCTCTATAAAATACGCTCTAAAGAATGTATTGTTGTTGAAGAGTCAAAGAGGCCGGTTCCGCTTTGCCCGCTTTTTCTCCATCCATCGGGAACTCTTTATCCGATTTTAACTCCTAAAAACTCGAAGGGAAAGAAGAGAATTTACAAAAAGGTCGTTGAATATCTGAATATCAGGCGTCCTCCATTATTTGCTCCTGCCCGCAAATTGCCCCCCTTGGATGAAATATTGCATGTTTTGAGAAAATATAATCTTCTCCCCGCCATATTTTTTCTTAAATCCAGGGCTGATTGTGACAGGGCTCTTGATCTATGCATGGAAAACCGTTCTGCCGGACCTGAACACGAAATACATCTTGCCGAAAAGATAGAAAAACTAACTTTGCAAAATCCGCATGTTGCCAACCACAGACAAAGGTGGCATCTTGAACACTTGGCTGTGGGAGCACATCACAGCGGGCAACTGCCCGCCTGGAAGCTGGTAATAGAAACGCTCATGACTAAGGGGCTTCTTGATGCAGTATTTGCAACATCTACCGTGGCGGCCGGAGTTAACTTTCCTGCCAGAACAGTAGTATTTCTTAATTCGGACAGGTTTAACGGAGTTGAATTTATGCCCTTAAGCCCCACTGAATTTCACCAGATGACAGGAAGGGCAGGCAGACGGGGAATGGACAACATAGGATTTACTGTTGCAATCCCAGGCAGGTTCATGGATTTAAGGCTGGCTGCAAGACTTGTAACTTCCATGCCTTCTGATGTTATAAGTCAGATAAAAATCAATTTTTCAATGGTACTTAACCTGCTGTTGTCCCACACACCAGGTCAGATAGAAGATTTGCTCAAAAAATCTTTTGCAACATATCAGATAGCAAAAGGCAAGGCAGAAGGCAGAAGGCAGAAGGTAGAAGAAAGAAGGCACAAAACAGATGGTGAAGGATGTGATAATAAGCTTCTCTGGCGGGATTTTCTGCGGCATCTTGATTTTCTTAAAGAAAAAAAATATGTGAACAGCGACGACAGGTTGACGGATGATGGAATCTGGGCATCCCAGCTCAGGGTTGACCAGCCGCTTTTGATAGGCGAAGGTTTCAGGCTGAGAATATTCCCTGAATCTGATCCTGCCTTGCTTGCTGCAATTATTGCGTCATTAGTGGATGAGCGTGATGCAGATGATAATATTGATAAAAAGTTTTTTCCCAAAAGGCTTTTGACATCTTTCCTTAATGTAAAAAAGAGGCTCAGACCCTTTTCAAAGGAAATGGCATCCCACGGGTTTGAAGTAAGACAACTTTTTTTGAGACCGGCTGTTGCGATGTACGCCTGGGCAACAGGCCAGTCATGGGAAAAGGTAGTGTCTGTTTCGGATTTAGAAGAAGGCACCCTTGCCATGCTGGCCCTGCGCACTGCGGATAATTTAAGGCATATCAGAGCCCTGGCCGGTGTATTCCCGGAAGCTTCGATAACCGCAGAAAAAGCGTTGGAACTGATTTTGAGGGAACCGGTGGTAACGGAGTGAGCGCTTCGCCCCCTACTTCCCATCTAAAATTTCTCTTATCTTAACAGACAATTCTCTCATTTTAAAAGGTTTTTGAATAAATCCGTTACATCCGTGCTCAAGTATTTCCGCTGCCTGTCCGCTGATGCTGTATCCACTGGAAAGAAGAACCTTTATTTCAGAGTAGATATTTTTCAAATTGTCATAAAACTCTTTTCCGCTCATTCCAGGGATTATCATATCCATAATAACCATGTTGATCTTCTCCCGGTTATGTTTATATATTTCAACAGCTTCTTTTCCACTCCTTGCAATTATGGTTTTGTAGCCTAAAGCTTTCAGAATTTCCTGATTTACTTCAATGATCATCTCTTCATCGTCGACAAGGAGAATTGTCTCTGTGCCCTTTAAAATTTTTCGGGCTAATCTTTTTTCCTGTATTACTTTTTTATCGGATGCCGGCAGATATATATTAAAAGTAGCTCCTTTACCTTTTTCACTGTAAACATCAATAAAACCGCCATGATTTTTTATCACCTCGGAAGCGGAAGCAAGCCCTAAACCTGTACCCCTGATTTTCCCTTTGGTAGTAAAAAACGGGTCAAATATCTTTTCCTGGATTTCATTATCCATACCTGTCCCTGTATCAACTACGGACACCTTCACATATTCGCCTTGCTTTAACTTCAAATTCCCGGCAGAGCCTTCGTCAATTACAACATTTTCTGACAGCAAATGGAGGTCTCCGCCGTCGGGCATGGCATGCAAGGCGTTGATATAAAGGTTTAAAAACACCATCTCCATTTGCCCCTGATTTACTTCCGCGGGCCATGTTTTTTTTAAAAAATTGGTATGAATCTTTATTTCTTTTTTAGCCCGGCCAAACATGCTGGAAGTTCTTTTAATAAGTTTATTTAGATCCGTAGTCCTGACTTCATATCCCCCACCCTTGGAAAAGCCTAAAAGTTGTCTGGTAAGCGAACTGCCGTTTTCAACATATCGCTCTATGTTTTTTATTTTATTATAATGTGGATGACTTTCATCGATATCGAAAAGCATTAAAGAAGCATTACCCTGCATACCCATGAGAACATTGTTAAAATCATGGGCAATACCTCCTGCCAGGCTGCCAACGGCTTCCATTTTTTGTGAATGCTGGAGCTGTTTTTCCAGTTTCTTCTTTTCCCTTTCAGCTTTAAAAATTTCTGAAACATCTCGAACAACTCCTCTGACCCCAGCCGGCTTATTTGTATTGTCTTTAATCAGATAGAGAGAAAATTCAATGGCTCTTGTGCCTCCGTCCTTTCTGATAACCTCAAAATCTTTTACCTGTGCCGGTTCGCCGGTCCGGTACACTTCATTAATTATTTCATTAAGTTTTTTTGAATTTTCGGAATTTGTATATTCCCGGGTATTCATGCCCATAAGTTCTTCATTGGAGTATCCCAGAATTTTGCAAATGGAATTATTAAAAAAAGTAAAGTTCCCTGCAAGATCTGTTTCTAAAAATCCTTCTTCAATATTTTCAATGATGGTTCTATACTTTTCGTCCTGCTGCCTCATCGCTCTGTCAGCTTCTCTGCGACGATTAACGCTGTACTGTATATGGGAACCGAAAATAAGAAACATGCATAAAACAAGAACGCGGGTCAAGGTCTCAAACGTGTCCTCGCCAAGAAGATGATGAACAATATTTGCTTCAGGAGATAAGAAAAAGAACATAAAGGATTCCAGAATCCAGTAAATAGCGGCAATCCCGATTCCGGTTAAAACTATCGAATCTAAAAAATTTGTATGTTTTATGATTTTAACTTTCATTCAGTCCTACCTTCTGCCTTTGTGCCTTGTTTTTTCTTTATAAAATAAAAATGGGGTTAACCCAAAACCAGCGGACTAACCCCTTTTATTTTCATGGTGCCGGAGGAGAGACTCGAACTCTCATGGACTTGCGCCCGGAGGATTTTGAGTCCTCTGCGTCTACCAGTTTCACCACTCCGGCTTTGGGTTCGTTTTATATTAAAACAGGTTGAGGTTGTCAATAACATTAAAAATATCCTTTTGTGACAATTCACCTTGCCTTAAAACCAGCGGTGTATCACCTGTTACATCAACAACAGTTGAACCGGCACCACCCTTTAGCGGTCCTGCATCGAGTATAAGATCAACACTATCCACAATCTTTTCATCAAGGTCATTAATCTGAAAACACCCAGCACTTCCGGAAAGATTGGCGCTTGTTCCGGTAATCGGGCCGTCTGCAGTTTTAACCAGCTTGTATGCAATATTATGCCCCGGCAGCCGGATACCGATTTTTTTTGTTCCGGCAGTAAGCTTGGCAGAGAGTCCTTCTTTTGCTTGAAACACAATTGAAACCCTGCCTGGCCAGAATCTTTCCATGATAGCAGTTGCGGCAGGAGGAACAAGTGCCGCAAGCCTGTCCAGTTCATCTTTATCTTTAATCAGAACCAAAATCGGCTTGTTGACGGGTCTTTGTTTAATGTGAAATATTCTGTTTACCGCCTTGGCGTTAAAAGCGTCTGCTCCCAGACCATAAAGACTTCTTGTTGGGAATACGACAACTCCTCCATTCCTGATTATACGGGCGGCTTCAGCAATTATACCAGTCTCCGGATTGGCGCAATCTATCTTCCTTACTTTATCTGATGCCTTCAATTTTTTTTGCTTTCTTTTCAACCTGCAATGCCATTTCAGATTTAAATTCTTCCAGCCTCCGGGTAAGTTTGCGATTAGAAATAGCAAGTATCTGTGTTGCAAGAATACCTGCATTTCTCGCACCCGGTTTTCCTATTGCAACAGTTGCCACCGGAATACCGGGAGGCATTTGTACAGTAGAAAGAAGGGAATCAAATCCTTGCAGGCATGAAGAATCTATGGGAACGCCGATTACCGGCAAAGATGTATGGGCTGCTATAACTCCGGCAAGATGGGCTGCATGCCCTGCACCGGCAATAATTACCTTTATCCCGCGAGCCCCGGCTGAAGACGCAAATTCAGCGGCTCTTTTTGGACTTCTGTGAGCAGAAGCAACTGTCATTTCAAAAGGAATATCAAATTTTTTTAATACTGCAGTGGTTTCCTCCATAACTTCCAGGTCTGAATCACTGCCCATTACAATTCCCACTTCCGGGGATTGCCCGGCCTGTTTTGTATCTTTTCCTGTTTCCAAAAAATGCCTCCTTTATCAGCTGGCAGTTCATAGCTGATAGCTGATAGTTAAAAAATTAAAATATTTTTTGCTATGGAGCTGTTAGCTATGAGCTGTGAGCTTTTTCTGCCAAGCGCTCCAGCAGAACCTGCTTTTTCTCATCGAGCTCTTTTCTGCTAAGGGCCGCCCCTTTTATGCCGCCGTTTAACGCTATTTCAGAAAGAAAGCACTCTCCGCTTTCTAAAATGTGAAGATCAATATGGGCAAAAGGAAATTTTCCTCGATTCATTATGCTGCGGCATAACGCTTCTTTATCTTTATCCAGTACATACGAACTGCTCGTTCCACCTGAGGAAATATTCATTCTGAAATTGTGTGGATTATGCCTGGAATAAGCCTCAACATAGTCTCCAACAATAATAATGCGGACATCAGTAAAATTTTTTAAAAAAGGCTGAAGAACAAAAGGATAAGAAGATTCTAAAAGGGCTGTGTGGCTGTACAGTGACTCGACAGTTTCCCATTTGCGCACACCATAACCGCAATGCATGTGGTTCTCCTTGGTAACAACCGGACCGACGCTATGTTTGTTATATAGATTTATGGCGTCAACCAGCTCAACCCGTCGGGTGATTGCTTGTGTATGTGGTAGCATCAGGTCTTTGAAAACCAGAGCCTGCATAACTTTAGAACTGTTTATTACCTGTGAAAGAGGTGATGGAAAGCAATGTACTCCCCGTTCCAGAAGATCAATCAGCATTGATTGCTTCAAATGTTTCGAAACCAGGGAACCGATAAAGATATCTCCGGGATCAAGCTTATGATAGAGCTCTTTTAATTTCCTGTTTCCACTGATAATCATACCATCTACCTATTTTCCCTCACAATATCATAAGCTGTTTTGAAAGATGAACGTCGAACATATTAAAAGATGAACGCTCAACATCCAACATCGAACGTTGAACATCGAATAATGAAATCGCTTTGCTCCACCGGTTTATAAAATCGGCAGAATACAATATTTAAAATTCGATGTTGGACGTTCGATGTTGGATGTTCATTCTTTTCGGTAAACCTTCCACAGTCCATCCGGCGCAAAAATAACTTAGCGCGTATGCCTCTCAATGCCCAGCTCTATTAACCTGTCAAGGAGCTGACCGAAATCCAGTCCGGCAGCATGTGCGGCCTGGGGCAAAAGGCTTGTGGGGGTCATGCCTGGGATTGTATTTGTTTCTAATACATAAATGTCGTTATCTTTAAGAATCATGTCGGTTCGGCTGTATCCTTCGCACGAAAGCGCCTGATGCGCCATTTTTGCATATGTCTGGGCTTGCACGGTAAGTGAATCATCAATACGGGCAGGACATATTTCCTGGGTTATACCCGCAGTATATTTTGCTTCATAATCGAAAAAATCATGTTTTTCATCCGGAATAATTTCTATGATGGGTAATGCCTGCAAATCTTTGTTGCCGATTACCCCGCCGGTTATTTCGATACCTTTAATATAGGACTCAATCAGAACTGTTTCATCATATTTAAAGGCCTTCTTAAGAGCGCTTTTAAGGGTATCTTCTGTTTTGACAATAGACATCCCTACGCTTGATCCCCCTTCTGCCGGTTTGACAACCATAGGCAGGCCAATCTGCTTTTGGCAGTATGCGGGATCGATGGTATCACCTTTTTTAGCAATTATGTATTCAGGGATGGGAAGACCGTGTTTCTGGAAAAGCTGTTTTGAAATAACCTTGTTCATGGCAATCGCACTCCCCAGAACTCCGGAACCCTGATATGGAATATTAAGTAAATCGAGCAATCCCTGTACAGTGCCGTCCTCGCCGTATAGACCGTGAAGTATAATAAGAGCGGCATCGATCTTCGAGGCATCTGCTACCAGGCGGGCTATATCTGTTTGAGGATCATATCTGATGATTTCGTATTTTTCCTTATCAAGAGCTTCAAAAACCTGGTTGCCGCTATTTATGGAAACTTCACGTTCTGAAGATATGCCGCCTGAAAGTAAAGCAACTGTGAGCTTTTTCATGTATTTATTCCTCCTTTTTACCCTTTGTTTCCATACGTCCAGCTACCTTCTCCACATACTGTTGAGGAAAATCAAAATTTATAGACGCACTCCGCAGGCTATTTAATTTCAGTATTAAAAAGTTTAATTTTTTTAATATGCTATATTTTTCTTTTTCGTCCTTCATGCCTGTAAGAAGGTCTTCCGTCTTTTTTATTTCATTTTTTATCTCGATTTCAGGAGGAGTAAAATCAGCATTTTTTAATATTTTATAGGCCATGCGCAAATCTTCGGCAACACAACTGTCTTCATCTAAATCAAGCGGTTTTCCCGAACCGGGCAGATCATTAAAATCCCCTTTCTTCAGGGCATTTTTTATACGTTCTTCAACAATTTTATCAAAACCAGGAAACATTGCTTAGACTTTTTAACTTCTTTCAAGCGATTGCATTTTTAATGGCGTCGTTAAAAGTCCCATCTACTGCGTTGTAGCGGTTTTTCAGGAACTCGACATACTATTTGTATAGTCTCGTTCCTGAAAAACCGCTACGCCTTGTATATGAGCCTTTTTACTTAGCCATCCGACGCTTAGACTTTTTACCAATTCATTATTTTTAAATTATATAAAAAAAACTATCGTATTGTCAAAAACAAAAAAACAGATAATTTTTACTGGTTGACCAGGTTATACAAATATTGCTATTGAGCTATTAAAAATCAAATCCATATTATTATTCTACCATTGATTCTCATGAAAAAAATATCCGTGATACTGCGTGTTTTTATGTGGTAAATTACTGAAAAAGGACAACAAACATGAAAAAAATAGCATTTGCCGGGACAGATGGAAGGACCCTTTTATGTGCTTTAGTTATTTCTACGGCTAAAAGTGAAATTTATCCAGAAGCGTTTCAAGGTGTTGTAATTCGGGGCACACCGGCGATGCCGAAACTTACAGAAATGATGAACTGGCCCGTTGAATTTATTAGCACTGACAGCAACTCCATGCATGATTATGCTGCTGCTATTATCCGTAATTTAAAGGACGGGAATATCGACTATGTTATACCTATGCCTGAAGCACTATTATTTGAAGGCCTTATAGATGAAGTTGAAGCAGCAGGATTCGGGGAGCATATTTTAGGACTTAATAAGGCCGGCGCTTTTATTGAAGGAGATAAGATAAAATGTAAACAATTATGCCGGGAAGCCGGTATCCCTGTTGCGCAGTCCTGGACTTCGGTGGACGCTAAAAACTATAATGATGCGTTAAGTGTCTGCCTGAGCTATATTCATGACTTTGGCGGAGCCGTATTGAAGTTTCCATACAGCGCAGGTGGGAAAGGTGCCAGAATTATTTTAAATTCATGGGAAATAAGAGAAGTTTACGACACTTTAATAAAAGATTATAAAGATAGCTATAAAAAAATGTTTGGCAGCAGGGAGAAATGGCCGCTTTTAATTGAATCCTTTATGTCCGGCGTAGAAATAAGCTTTACCATGCTGGTTGACAGACTGGGAAATTTTCAAATCCTGCCCACGGCAATGGATTATCCCGAACGTTTTGAAGGACCTGCGAGCAAAAACAACCCAATCACCGGAGGTGTGGGAGCTATCTCTCCTCATCCGATGGAAACTCAGGAGCTCATTAAAATGGCGGGAGAAGTTATTGCTAAACCGCTGATAAAGGAAATGAAGGAAAGAAAAATTCTCAGACCATGCATTTTGTATCCGGGCTGTTTTGTATCGTTCGATTCTGACAAGCGCCCGACAAAAATTCGTGTCTGTGAAATAAATATTCGCCCCGGGGAACCGGAAGCCCAGCCCTTGGCCCGCAGGTTGAGAAATCTGGGTTCCATGATAAAGGCTGCTCTTGAAGGCAGCTTGCATGAGGTAGAGCCGGAAGTAAGAGATGATCAACTGGCAATTTGTGTAGCTCTTGTAACAGGTCCCGGTGGCCCTGACGGACAAAAAGGATATCCCTGGTCCTGCACCAAGGGAGAGAAGGTGGAAGTTGATCTCAAGTATCTAAAAAGAAAAGGGATACAAATCATTCCTTCAGCCATGAACTATGTTGAAACCGAAAATTTGTTTAAGTCCGATGGCACCAGAGTTGCGTTTTTGAATGCAAACGCTACTGTTAAAGAGGGGGAAAAACGGGGTGAAGTTGGTGATCGGCTAAGAAAGAAATTAATGGCTGCTTTTGACAACGGAAAAATCAGAGTAATTCCCAGGGAAAACAGTGAAGGAAACCGGCTGGATTTAAGAAGGGATATAGGCTGCCATTATCTTAAGGCGGATAAGATCTTTGCATCGAAGTAAGTTGAATTTTTACCACTGACTTTCACGGAAGCATCTTGAATAATATACCTCAACTTGACATAAAGATAAGTGGCAAGATAACTGCATCAAAAAACCCTCTCGAAGCACCCCTACATCTTGTGATTGGTCCAATATCCCTGCATGCGAAGAATGTTCAATGGGCGCATCAATGGGGGAGAAAAAAAGATGAACGATGGCGGCTGCCGCATAATCTTGGATTAAGCACATCACTGGCGCTGGCGCTGAAATGATGCTGATCCAAAACTCACAACCCTCGCTTAGCGTTCGGAATCGTATCATGAAAGACAGAACCAGACGTACAGAATTTTGGTTTGGGGTGCGGGATAGCTTGCCCCTTATCATCGGGGCCATACCTTTCGGGATTATTTTTGGTACCCTGTCCGGCGGTGCCGGGCTGTCCGCGGCCGGGGCCATGGGGATGTCGGTGTTTGTTTTTGCCGGCTCGGCCCAATTTATCGCCATGGGGTTGGTGGGTGCCGGAACGGCGTGGCCCATAATCGTGCTGACGACCTTTGTGGTTAATTTCAGGCATCTGCTTTATACGGCGACCCTTTTACCCTACCTTCAGCGCCTGCCGTCACGTTGGCAGGCGACGCTGGCTTTTGGCTTGACGGACGAGACCTTCGCTGTGGCCGTGGGGCGCTGGCGGCAGGGGGACGCGAGTCCATATAAGCATTGGTATCAGTTCGGGTCCATGATTTTCATGTATGTTAACTGGAATCTGTGTACCTTGCTTGGTCTGGTGGCCGGGCGAATGTTGCAGGGGATCGGGGGGTGGGGTCTGGATTTTGCCATGGTGGCCGCCTTTGTCGGCATGGTTATTCCCTATCTAAAGGATAAACCCAGCTACTGCGTGGTATTGGTGTCCGGCATGAGCGCCCTTGCTTTTAACGGACTGCCGCATAAACTGGGCTTGATAATTGCGTCTGTTCTGGGTATGGCTGCCGGTTTGCTTGCGGAATCGTTGATCGAGAGACGGTTGCGGTGCGCCGCCATGGCCGACGGGAAAGAGTAATATGGAAACCGTTTATTTAATTACCGGCATGTTTTTTGTCACATTTTCCATTCGGTATGGGCTTCTCCCGCTGTCTGGCCGTATCCGGTTTTCTCCCGGCGTGCAGCGCGCTCTAAGCTATGTGCCGCCGGCCGTGCTGACCGCCATTATTGTGCCGATGGCACTCATACCCGACGGGCAAACCCTGCAGGTGTCAATTGCCAATCCTTACCTTGTGGGCACGGTTTTTACAGTGCTCATCGGCTGGTTCAGCAAAAATTTAATGGTGACCATTGTCGGCGGGATGGCGGTTTTTGGCATGTGCCAGTGGGTACTGACTCTTTTTTAATAGGAGTGTTACAAAGGTGGCCGGCAATCCCACCGGTTCGGTTGCCAGGCTGCTAAAAACCAAAGCACCTTTTTTTAATAAAGCAAGTTTGTCGGGACTCACCTTGGGATCCATTAGGGTGCCTTTAATCCGCAGCTTTGTCAAAAAGCTCTCGCGTGGATATTCGGGATAAGATAATTCAACGATTGTTCATATGCAAAGGGGTAACACAATTGAGTAAAGACCAATTCAGCACCACGCCGGAAGAGCGATATTTGGAAGACTATGTGGAGGGAGTCGTACATGAGTTCGGGCCTATTGACATCACAGAAGATGAGATCGTCCAGTTCGGTAAACAATTTGATCCGCAACTTTTTCACACAGATCCGAATGGGGCCAAGGAAACGGTTTACGGCGGTCTCATCGCCAGCGGTTGGCATACATGCAGCCTGTTCATGCGATTATTTGTGGAGCATTACTTGCCAGGACCAGCCAGCATGGGAAGCCCTGGGGTAGATGAACTGCGCTGGCTTAAACCGGTGCGCCCCGGTGATAAACTTACCTTGCGCATAACTGTGCACAAAGTAAAACCTTCCCGCAGCAAATCTGACCGGGGTGTGTTGTTCTCCTTCTGCGAGATGCTTAATCAAAAGATTGAAGTTGTGGCGACAATGATGGCATTGAATTTGATTAGGTATCGAGACAGGGGCTGAGAGAAAAGCGTCAATGATGGAACAGGCTATGGTACCCTGATAGTGGCCTAAAAGAGGGGCTTGGCCAAAATACAGGTATCTGCTATTAACCTGAGTTTTGAAGCATTTTCAGACGTGTGTGTTTAAGCTGGGTTTGAAGTGGTGGAGCAGTCTCGACAACATAATTACTTCTGTATTTACTAATTCACTGCTTTTCCCGGCCTGTATATAACCACCAAAAGAGCAGGGGCAATAAAATAGTCTGCAAGCAGCGCCAGGATAATAGCCAGGCCGGTCAAAAAACCGAAATGAATCAGGTTAACCATAGTCGCAAACATGAAAATGAAAAAGCCGATGGACAACACACAGGATGTCACCAGCATGGCACGTCCCGTGGTATGAAGGGTTTCCATGACAGCAAATTTTGCATCCTTGCTTTCTTCAAAATACCTTCTGAAATTATGCATAAAATGGATCGTGTCATCCACTGCAAGGCCGATAGCAATATTACCCACCAGCATGGTAAAAAGATTCATGGGTATATTTAGCCAACCCATAATACCGAGGGTGGTAATAATCGGTGCAAGATTGGGTACCATACTGAGAAGGCCGATTTTAAAACGCCCGATAAGGAGAATCATCAGGATAGTAATCACGATCAAGGCATATATGTAACTTTTACTCATGCTGGCAATGGCGTTGACCACGGTTTTGAACATGAGTGCCGACATACCGGTTACGGTGATTTTAACATCAGGGTATGTTTTCTGGAGATGATCGTTTACTGTTTCAAGGAATTTAGTATAGGCAACGGCGTTTACGAACGGCACTTTTACCATCAGGCGTGCTTTCGAAAACTGGCTGTCGGTAAAGTCTTCTATATCGTCTGATCCGCTGTTTTCAAAGAGGAGCAATTCCTGGGCAATCAATTTTTTGTTTTGGGGAATGGCGTAGAATTCTTTCCGGTTTTCATTTAAGGCACGGTTTGTTTCTTTTAAAATGGTTGTAAGAGACCAGGCTTTTCCGGCAAATACTTCTCCGACTTCGAGTGTTTCAAGATATGCGGCAGTCTTTTCCATCCTGTTTAAGATATCGGGGTCATATAAACCGTTTTCTTTCCCAGTATCTAAGATAATCTCCAGACTGGCGGAACCACGGAGCTCTTTGTCGATTTTTTCCGTTGCAATACGGGCGGAGTTGCTTTTGGGAAGCCATTTCAATACGTCGTGTGAAAAGCGGATTTTCATTATACCCACTATTGAAAAAGCAATGATTATTGCGGATATGACAAGAATTTTATAAGGATGACCGGTCGAAATCCGCCCTATTTTTGCAAGAAACCTGTCGATTGTCGTATCTTCAGACAGGTCCTTTTTATTTTTTTTAATTTTAACTGGAACGATGGCAAGCAAAGCCGGCAAAAGAATAATGGTGTAAACCATGGCAAGGAGCACACCTGTACCGGCAAAAATACCGACATCCGCAATGGGGGCAACCTCAGATGTTGAAAAGGAGAATAACCCTCCTGCAGTCGTTGCAGCCGTCATCAATACGGCAAGTCCTGAATGGCCGATGGAATAAACAATGGCCTCTTCCCTGCTGCGGCTTTTTCGAAAATTATGATAGAACATGGCCAGAATATGAACACTGTAACCCACACTCACTGCAAGCATAAAGGAAGGAAGTATCTGGGTGGGCAGCTTTATCGGCGCTTTAAAGGCCGCCATTAAACTGATGGTGGAAATAAGCGAGAGAATAACAATCAAAAGAGGCAAAACCACACCCGTGATTCGTCGAAACATGATAAAAAGAAATGCGCCCACGGTGATAAAAGCAAGAACTAAAAATCTGCGAACATCTTTTATCATCGAATGTTTCAAAAAGTGGGTGACTGCCGCTGACCCTGCAATATAAATTTGAAAGTCGGGACTTTTATACTTTTTTGCAACTTTCTCCACAGCAGCAACGACCCTGCTGTTTTCTTCATCCGTTAAGTACTGTTTATTGTCAGTTGCATTTTTATTTTTTGCATCATCTTCAAATCCATCCAGGGCGTCTGAGGCTTTTTCCTCTGAAGAATAGGTCTGGGTCTTGATGACAATGGTTGTCATCTTGCTGTCTTCAGATATTAAAAGGTTTTTATATAGCGGGTTACCAAGGGTCCTCTGCTTAATCACTGCTATATCTTCAGGTGTTTTTGGCCAGTGTTCCAGAAGGTCTTCAACGATCAGTTCATCTTTTTTTCCCCTTGTATTCCTGGCATTAATAAGGCTGGTTATATCTTCAATGTATGGGACATTTTCGAATAGATCCTCGTGCAGGTCTTTAAGCTTTTTAAGAAACGTCGCTTCGAAAACTTCCGGCGAACGGATTGCAAGAATGATCAGTTCGTCCCTGCCGAATTGATCACGAAAAGCGTCGTAATCGACTCGTGCCGGGTCTGATTTATGGATGAATCCTTCAGTAGATATATCGATTGTCAGCTTTGGAAGTTGCGACACGATGGCTGCGATTATTACAAGCATCATAAAAAGGGTTTTAAGCGGATTGTGATATATGATCCGTGCTAAGGATCCGAACCATTTTTCTATTTTAATTCTAATAGTTGACATTATATTCCTCGATTCTTTTTCCTACTTTCGTGCTTTCGTGATAAAATTTCTTTTTGTTCTTAGTTTGTCTGAATTAGGATTTTGAGGAATGGTGATTTATAGCTCTTTTAAGTGCTGCAGCATGAACATCACCTGCAAAATGAACAGGACTTTTTCCGTAAATAGGGTCCCAGCCGGCTGGATCTGCTGTGCAGAAAAATTGTGTTTCAAGCCCCATGCGGATGATTGCTTCTTCGGCAGGCATATTGACAACACGAAATGCGGCCTCCCACGTTGCACCGCAGGGGGCACCTCTTTTTACCGTTATGTCCGTGATTTTTCCTTCTTCGACTTTCACGGAAAATTCCGGAGCACCAAATTTTTCACCATATAGACCCAGACGGACCTGCCTGGAAAGACCGCATCAGGTTGGCGGACTAAGGGCACCTTTGACCCGGACTTTTTTCCCTGAGATAACCACAGGAATGTTTCTATCCCGGCACATTATTGCAAGATCATAAGAAATATCAGGATGCTTCAGGTAGTCGAGGACGACATCGGCACTGATGTCATTCGGCAAATACTGGGTGGCATCATCGATCACAGCTGGAAGGTTTTCATCAATGGAAATTGTTTTTATACTGAAAAGGTTTTCACCGTATTTTAGTATCCCCTGTATCTTGCTTTCTCCACTGCCGTTCTGCTGGAAAACAAGAATTTCCTGCGGTTTCGTTGTTTGTTCATTTTTCATCATAACCAACTTTTCATTCGAAATCGAGCTTTTCAAGCTTTTTTTCAAACATCGCATTTTGCTCATCAAACTTATTGGTAAACGTTTCCAGTTCGTCAAAGAGACTGTCGATGGTAATTCGACAACTGTGTATCGACTGGGAAAGCTCGGCTATTTTTGAGCCATCTTGCTGCTGTGATGCTTTCATCATTGTTTCATTGAGTTTATTGAGCTTTTTTTCATGTAAGTCAATATTATTTTCTATCTTAACAATACGCTGCTTAAGTGGCTTTACAGCTTTGCCCCGTTCGGAATTAATTGCGGAACGCTTGCGCCGTAATTCTTTTTTATTAGGCCTGGAATGCGGCTTCTTTTCATTTGAATTTTTCCGGGCAGCATCTTCAGATTCATTTTCCCAGCCAACCTCTTCAAGAAAACGTTGGTAGCTTCCATCAAACACATATGTGCTGTTCTCTTGAAAAACAATAAGCCGTTGTGCAAGGGCGTGAAGGAACATCTCGTTATGGGTAACCATAACTACGGTACCGTCAAAGTTATCGATTGCAGCAAGGAGTGCATCACTCGATTCCATATCAAGATGGTTGGTCGGCTCGTCCAGAAGCAGAAGGTTAACCGGCGTAACAAGGAGTTTTCCCAGCATAACCCTGCTTTTTTCTCCCCCTGAGAGCACACTGATTTTCTTCAGTGCATCGTTACCTCCGAACATCATAGCCCCGCATACGTTTCTTGCAAGCTGCCTGTCAACATGTGAATCTGAATAGATGATCTCCTCTTCCACCGTTCTTGTATCCACAAGAGTTTTGACATTTGTTTGTTCAAAAAATCCTTTTGTCACATTTGGATTGTAGGTAACCCCCCCCTTTTGAGGATCAAGTTCTCCTGCCAGGAGCTTGAGTAGTGTGGTTTTACCCTTTCCGTTTTTCCCTACCACACAGACACGATCGCCTGCATTGATATTGATATCAAAGTTTCTAATAACCACCCTTTTTGAATCATAGGAAAAGGAAAGATTTTGTGTATTCAAAACGTGCTTTGCAGGAAAAGGGCTGTACCGAAAAGAAAAATCGAGAGTCTTAATCTTTTCAAGCTTTTCCCTCTTTTCAGTTTTTGCCAGGGTCTTAACCCTGGACTGAACCATATTGGCAAGCCTTGCCTTGGCTCTGAAACGGGTTATAAACTGCCTGATTTCCTTTTGGCGGCGTTCATCTTTTAGACGTGTCTTTTCGTAAATTTCCTCTTCCTGGGCAATCTGATTATAATACTTTTCGGTATCACCTGCAATTTTACGCAGCTTTTTACGGTTTATGCCGATAATGTGGGTTACAAGATTATCCATGAAACTTCTGTTGTGAGTGATGAGCATTACTTCGTGAGGCCAATTTAAAAGAAAACGTTCAATCCAGCGGATAGAAGTTATATCAAGGTAGTTCGTCGGTTCATCTAGGAGGAGTAGATCGGGATCGGAAGCAAGGGCTTTGGCAAGATTAAGGCGCACCTGGAATCCACCAGAAAATTCAGATGGATGCCGCTGAAAATCCTCATTGGAAAATCCCAGCCCGGCAAGTATTTTTTCCACCTTCCAGTAGTGGTCGCGTTCTTCTTCACAAAGAGATGTCATACATTCTTTAAGTGCAGTTTCCTGTGTAAAGTTAAGATCCTGGCGGACATAGCTTATGCGATAATTTTTAGGAATTGAAAGACTGCCTGAATCGGACAGCTCTTCCCCGGCAATAAGTTTAAAAAATGTAGTCTTGCCATGACCATTTCGGCCTACAAGACCCAGTCGTTCCCTGGGGTTGAGTCTGAAACTTACACCTTCAAACAGTGTATGACCGCCAAAACTTTTTGTAAGATTTTCTACATTAATCATGAATTAATTAGCTCATAGGTGATAGCTGATAGCTCAAAGCTCATAACTCATAGCAAAAGGGATTTTCATCCTTTAAACTAAACCGCTTGCAGCGGTCCTCTGAACTATGAGCTGTGAGCTATCAGCTATCTGATCTATGTGCAAGTAAAATGTATGTAAGCGCTCACAGGCACCGCATCTGCGCGTGATCAGGGCAACCAGCATAGCAGACTATAGCTGATCGCCCTGATCACGCACATCTGCAGCACCTGTGAACGCTTACAGGACACAGATTTTGCAACCTTATTGTTTTGAATGGAGCATGAACGGGTACAAATGTAAATCCGACCGACATTTCAGGTAGATGCTAAAACGCTTGACTTTATAAGTTACCATGGCATTATTGCCATGTAACTTTGGATTTTAACAGGGAGGATCTTATCATGGCAAAAACCTATAAAAGTCTTGAAACAAAACTAATTCACGCTGGTGAGCCTGACCCGCTTATTAATGGTGCGGTCAGCATACCGGTTTTTCAGTCTTCAACTTTTGAATATTCCGGTCAGACAGACTATCACGATCTAAAATATATTCGTTTGAATAACACGCCTAATCATATTGCACTCCATCAAAAACTGGCAGCACTGGAAAATGCCGAGGCAGCGGTTGTTACGTCCAGCGGCATGGCGGCAATATCAACAACGATTTTAGCACTTCTCTCCTCAGGAGACCATTGCCTGGCACAGGAATGCCTGTATGGCGGCACACATGAATTTATTTTAAAAGATCTTTCGGCCTTAAATATTTCATTTGACTTCATTGACGGCAATGCTCCCCAAAACTGGGAAGATAAATTGCGCTCTAATACAAAAGCTGTCTATGTTGAGACCATGACCAACCCTCTGCTTCAAATTGCCGATTTAAAAGCAGTAGTTGAGTTTGCAAAATCGAACAAGCTCATTTCGATAATTGACAACACATTTGCAACTCCGATAAATTTCCGGCCGCCCGAGCTCGGTTTTGACCTTTCTATTCATAGCTGCACAAAATATCTCAATGGCCATTCGGATATTGTGGCAGGAGCTGTTATCGGCCGCAGGGACATGATCGAAAAGATCACACACAAGCTCAACCATCTGGGTGGCTCGTTGGACCCTCACGCCTGTTTTCTGCTCCATCGAGGCATGAAAACCCTGGCCGTAAGAATGAAACATCAAAATGAAAGTGCACTTAAAATCGCAAGGTTTTTAGAAAACCATCAGGCAATTAAAAAAATCAACTATCCTGGCATTGAAAGTCATCCCGGACATAAGCGTGCCTGCGATTTGTTTGATGGTTTCAGCGGTATGCTTAGTTTTGAGTTAAAAGGAGGCGTTGAAGCAGCAGAACGTTTTATCCAAAACACCACTTTGCCGATTGTTGCACCTAGTCTTGGCGGCGTCGAATCGCTAATCACCCGGCCTGTTACTACCTCTCATTCGGGCCTTTGCCAGGAAGATCTGCAAAAACTGGGAATTTCAGACAGCTTAATTCGAGTGTCAATCGGCATAGAAGCAACCGAAGATCTTATTGAGGATTTCAAGCAGGCTTTAGAGTTCACGTAAAAATAAATATACGACGCATTTTTAGCGTATTACCGGTATTATATATCTTTTATCATTGATTATGATGAAATACCGGTCATTATCATTTTCCATGTATTTTGATATCTTCATCATGCTTTGTTCAGTAAATTTTACAAGCTCTTCTCCATCCTTTGTATATAGGCTGTCATCTTTTATAAACAGTTCTTCAGGATTAAGTTTTATTTGTTTTTTAGTGTTCAATAAAAGATAAATGTCTTTATTTTTGATAATATTAAAAACGAATAAAGCTGTGTCTTCATATCGAAAATAGACTTTCTCTTTATAACTTTCCGTGGTCTGGGTAACATAGTAGCCATCGTTGTCTTTTCTGATTGATGAATGAAAGAAATCTATTATTTTCCTGTGCTCGAACTCTCCATGTATATTTTGCCAGCGGCCATTTGAGTCAAGCCAAAATACTGCCCTGTCCTTCGAAATCACAATTTCTTTAAGCTGTTTTGTCATTATAAAAATATTTGTTCATCAATTATTAAACTTTCTACTTATCACCCCAAGGGCATTTCCTGCGGGCACCATCGGTGATACTTTTTACGAGTTCATAAATACTGATAACATCGTAAAAAGGTGAATTTACCATAAACTTAGTGGTAGAATTATTATTTTTCTTTTAATT
>RCNC010000121.1_pt1 | contig 41862 bp, 33 predicted proteins | sample 2041301 | NCBI WGS metagenome assembly RCNC01 (sample SAMN09708231, study PRJNA481090) | Marine sediment metagenome, whole genome shotgun sequencing project. | biome: marine sediment; feature: ocean; material: sediment; isolation source: Sewage treatment plant 13A marine sediment (STP13A) ...
GCATTTTCGCTTATCTCCGGCACTAAAAACGCCACGTCCATCCATAATTCCGGCGACTTGTGGCGCTTGTCTTTTCGGTAATCCCAGGCAGGCCTGTAAACAGCTCGCGCATTATAGTGGCGAGCCATGTCCATGGCAACACAAAAAGGCCTCAGAGCACATTTAAAGAAAGTGGCCCTGAGCCCTATTTTTTAAGGGTTTTTCCCGATTTATGTCAATGCGACTTGCCTCACACATGAGCGCTGCGATCAGAGGTATAAAAGAGGGGAACAAAGCCGGAAATTAGCCATGTTATTGATCGCAAGCGAGTCCTCTAGAAACACCCGTACGCTGGTGGATCTAGCGCGTGAGCTGAGCCTCACGCTCACCTATTTCGGCAGCAATGCCAATCTGCTTGAGCTTCTCGAGGGGCAATCTCGCCGCATCGTGCTGCTGGCAGAGGCCGATATCAGTGAAAAAGTCGTCAAACGCCTTTGTTCGCAGGCCGGCAATGGGCTTTTCGGGATCATTATCGCCGGCGAAAGCAAGACGCTGCGATCCAGCGCGAAGGCCGGACTGGTCGAAAAACTGATGGAAAAGGCGAATCTTCAGTGGGTTCGCCCTGATTACAGCTTCGATCAACTCAGCACGGCCGCCAGAGGCTGCCGTCGCCGCATGTTGCGACTGTCCCGCGAAGATCTTGAAAATGCCTTAGAAAACAATGAGTTCATGCTGCGCTACCAGCCCAAAGTCCAGCGTGGCTCCGATACCTCCTGGCAAACCTGCGAAGCCGAGGCTCTGCTGCGCTGGCGCCACCCGGAACATGGTCCCGTCGGCCCTTTGGAGTTTCTGCCCGAAGTCGAGGCTTTTGGGCTAATGGGCGCTGTAAGCGAGTACGTATTGCGCGATGCTGCCGGTCAGCTCGTAAAATGGCGCAATCAGGGCCTGCAGCTCGACTCTTGTATCAATCTGGCATCGAGCCTGCTGGCAGACAGCGACTTGCCGAACCAATACGAGGCCATCGTCACCAAATTCGGCCTCAAGCCGTCAAATTTCTCGTTCGAGATCGCGGAGCAGGAGCTTAGCGACCCGGACGCGCCGCATCTGAAGACCCTGACTGCCTTTCGAGAGAAGGGCTTCCGACTGTGCCTCGATGACTTTCGAGTTGCGGCATCGTCATTGAGTACTTTTGATCAATTGCCGTTCGACGAGATTAAGATTCACGCAAGCGCGTTGAAGCGCGCCCAAGGCGACCCAGTAGCACTACAAGTGCTCGCCGCGATCACGGGCCTTGCTCACAACCTCGGCATGTCGGTTTGTGCAGAGGGCGTTGAAGATCAAGAAACCTTCGAATTCCTCAAGACCATCCAGTGCGACAAGATGCAGGGGTTCCTCATCTCGGAAGCCGTCCTGCCGAAACTCCTACGCCGCGTATACGGCCCAGGCAGCAATGAAGCCACCGCCTAACCCGGTGACAGTTACCTAATTTGTTCTTTTTTGGTGCACGCACTAACCCCGCACCATTCCGGTGCATGGTCGGTAACTGTCACTGAATTATTTGATGTGGTTTAGGATGCCGTCTAGTTCGTCTAGGGTGTTGTAGTTGATTATCAGTTTGCCTGAACCCTTCTTGGTGTGGTCCACGCGGACTTTGGCGCCCAGCTTTTCTGATACTTCAACTTCCAGCCTGCGTATATCGGCGTTGCCTTCCACGGCAGCTTTGGCGGATTTTTTGTTGCCGCTATTTTCCTGCATGCGGCGGACCAATCGTTCCGTCTCGCGGACTGACATGCCCCTCTTAACTACTTGCCGTGCAGCATCAAACTGTTGTGCCGCATTCGTAATCGCCAGCAGCGCACGTGCGTGCCCCATCTCTAACTCGCGCGCCTCAAGCATGGGCATGACTTTCTCGGACAGCTCCTGCAGGCGCAGCAAGTTGCTTACTGACGCTCGCGATCGACCGACCGCTTCTGCAGCTTCTGCGTGGGTCAGATCAAACTCACGAATCAATCGATCCAGTGCTCGTGACTCTTCGATCGGATTCAGGTTTTCGCGTTGAATGTTTTCGATGAGCGCCATCGCGATGGCCGACTCGTCAGGGATGTCACGAACAATTGCAGGCACTTCATGCAGCCCAGCCATCTGTGCTGCGCGCCAGCGTCGTTCACCCGCTACGATTTCGTAGCGCTGCGTTTTGTTGTTACCCGAAGCAACAGGACGAGCAACGATTGGTTGCACAATGCCCTGGGCCTGAATTGAGTTCGCTAACTCTTGCAGCGAATCCTCGCGAATATCAACGCGTGGTTGATACTGGCCGCGTTGCAGGTGTTCAACAGGAATCAACAAGAGTCCTTCGGTAGCAGCAGCCGGTGTAGGCGCTGCTTGGGCCTCTTCAGCAACGGGCCTGCTCAATAATGCGTCGAGGCCGCGGCCGAGGTGTTTTTTTCTGGGTGTCATATTTTTAAACTGCTCTCAACCGGGTTTCGCGTGCATCTTCGCGGCGTAGCACTTCGCCTGCCAGAGCAAGGTAGGAAATAGCTCCACGTGATGAACGATCATGCAACAACGCCGGACGCCCGAAGCTCGGTGCTTCGGCAAGACGAATATTGCGTGGAATAATTGTGCGGAATACCTGCCGATCAAAATGCTTGATCAGCTGCATCGACACTTCATTGGAAAGGTTGTTGCGCGGGTCAAACATGGTCCGCAGTATGCCGAACAACTCGAGTTTCGGATTTACCGAATCCCGTACCTGTTCGATCGTATCCAGCAATGAACTCAAGCCTTCAAGAGCGTAGTACTCACACTGCATCGGAATAAGCACACCATCCGCTGCGGTCAGTGCATTGACCGTCAACATGTTTATCGAAGGCGGGCAGTCGATCAGGATAAAGTCGTACAAGCCAATAACCGGCGCAAGCGCCTTGCGCAACTTCATTTCGCGCCCGATTTCCTGCAGCAGTCTGACTTCGGCCAGCGTCAGATCTGCATTGCCGGGCATCACCGCATAATTACCTTCCGGCGCCGACATGATCGTGTCGGCGGCGGTCGCGTCGCCCAGCAGGACATCGCAAGTCGTATTCTCGACTTCTTTCTTGTCAATACCACAACCCATGGTTGCGTTGCCCTGTGGGTCCATGTCGATAAGCAACACGCGCCGCTGCGTCGCCGCCAGCGATGCGGCCAAATTGACGGCGGTCGTAGTCTTTCCGACCCCGCCTTTCTGGTTGGCTACTGCAATAATGCGTGTCATGGTTTACCTGCGTCGTAGTGAAACGGCATGCCGCGACCCCTTCTCGAGTCCCGGTACATCAAGCTCCACTACTTCGTACTCCCACCTTTTTGGCAGTTCTTTTAGTTCTTCCGCTGGGTAGCGCCCTTTTAGCGCTACGAACACCCCGTCCTCTCGTACGTGGTGACCAGCCATATCTACGAGCCGGGCAAGTGGCCCAACAGCTCTGGCGATTACCGTATCAAAGCGCTCGGCAGGTGCATAGTCCTCTGTACGTGCACGGATCGCCGCAACGTTGCCCAGTTTGAGCAGGGTCGCCACGTGCTGCACGAACATTATCTTCTTATTATTACCGTCAACGAGCTCAAATTGACGATCCGGCTCGCAGATCGCGAGCGGCAGCCCCGGAAACCCTGCGCCGGTGCCAACATCGAGAATGCGTTCACCGTGCAGAAAGGGCCGGGCGACCAGGCTGTCGAGCAGGTGGCCCGTGATCATTTCGTCTGGGTCCCGGATGGCCGTCAAATTGATCTTTTTGTTCCAGCGCCCGAGCTCATCGAGCAAAGTCGCGAATAGCGCATCGCTGTCCGCCGACGGCCGCGGCGTAATAAGATCCAACGCTGCACCAATTTGTTTTAATCTGCTGTTCATTCGGTCGTCAGTATACGGCCGCGGAGGGTAATGATGCTGACTGTTGGGCGTTCGCTCGATGATTGGATTGCAGGCGCGCGATACTTTGAGCATGCAGGCCGTCGCATTGCCTATTGGTCTGCCGGCAACCGCCGACCACTACTACTGGTACACGGCTTTCCGACATCATCCTGGGATTGGCATCTGGTCTGGGGCGCAATGGCCGAAGGTCGCCGGGTAATCGCCTCTGACATGCTGGGCTTCGGGCTGTCGGATAAACCGCCGTCGGGATACTCCATCCACACTCAAACTGATATTCAGCTGGCGTTGCTCGACTATCTGGGCGTATCTGACTTCGATGTACTCGCACACGACTACGGCGTGTCGGTCGGTCAGGAAATCCTCGCCCGGTCTAACGAGCAGGGCTCGGGCTTCAGCCTGGGTCGCATCCTGTTTCTGAACGGCGGCCTGTTTCCGGAGCAACATCGCATGTTGCCTATTCAAAAATTCGGTATCGGCCCGTTTGGTTTTCTCCTTAGTCTGCTGATGAACAGGAAGCGCTTCGGCGAAAACTTCGCGCGCGTTTTCGGGCCTGCGACAAAGCCAAGCGAAAAAGAGCTGGACGAATTCTGGCGATTGATTTGTCTGCAGGGCGGCCATCGCATCAGCCACAAGCTGCTGCACTACATACTGGATCGTCGCCAGCACCGCGAACGCTGGGTTGGCGCTTTGCAGGAAGCGAGCATTCCCATCAAATTGATCAACGGTGGCGCGGACCCGGTATCAGGAAAACATATGTACGAGTATTTTCGCGAGCTAGTGCCCAACGCCGAAGCCGTGTGCTTCGAGGATGTCGGACATTATCCGCAAACCGAGGCGCCGGATCGAGTGCTGACGGAAGCGATGGCCTTTCTGGATCGGGCCTGAAGGCCCTCCTACAGCTTAAGCAACCAGCAGCGCCATGAAATCATCCACGGCAGTTGCCGCCAACTTGTCGCGGTCCGCGCAGATCTCATTGAGCTGAGACCATTGTGCAGCCGCCAGTTTCGGTGACACGCTGTCGACGAACTTTTGCTTCAACACCGGAATGCCTTCTTCGCGACGTTGGCGATGCCCAATCGGGAAGTGCACCTCGATGCGATCCGTGCTGGTGCCGTCATTAAAGAACACCTGCACGGCATTGCCGATGTAGCGCTTCTCGGGGTCGAAGTAGTCTTTGGTGTACTGCTCGTTCTCGCGTACTTCCATCTTCGCGCGTAACGCGTCGATGCGTGGATCGTTAGCAACATTGTCTTCATAATCTGCGGCGGTAAGGCGACCGAAAATAAGCGGCACTGCAGACATGTACTGAATGCAATGATCACGATCCGCCGGGTTATCAAGCGGGCCGGTCTTATCAATAATTCGTACGCCCGCTTCCTGTGTTTCGATAACGACTTTCTCAATGTCGTCGATGCGGTCCTTAACCTCCGGGTGCAAGGTCATGCTCGCCTCAACACAAGTTTGCGAGTGGAACTCCGCCGGGTAGGAAATCTTGAACAACACATTTTCCATGACGTAGCTGCCGTAGCCGCGTTGGAAACTGAATGGCCTCCCTTTGAACAGGACGTCGTAGTAACCCCAGGTCTTGGCGGTCAGCGCTGACGGATAGCCCATCTCGCCCGTCATTACGATCAATGCGAGACGTACGGCGCGACTGGTTGCGTCGCCAGCAGCCCAGCTCTTGCGCGATCCGGTATTGGGTGCGTGGCGATAGGTACGCAACGCGCCGCCATCAATCCATGCATGTGACAGTGCGGCAAGGACCTGCTCACGATCGCCGCCGAGCATGCGGGTAACAACCGCCGCAGACGCGACGCGTACCAGCAGTACGTGGTCAAGACCAACGCGGTTGTAGCTGTTCTCCAATGCAAGCACGCCCTGAATTTCGTGCGCCTTGATCATTGCTGTCAGCACGTCGCCCATGGTCAAAGGATCTTTGCCTGTAGCCCGGTTCTGGCGTGACAAATAGTCCGCAACAGCGAGTATGCCGCCGAGGTTGTCGGACGGGTGTCCCCATTCTGCAGCGAGCCAGGTATCGTTGAAATCCAGCCAGCGATTCATCGCGCCGATATTGAAGGCAGCCATGACGGGGTCCAGTTCATACGATGTGCCCGGTACTCGCGCGCCGCCGGACAGCGTTGCGCCCGGTACGACCGGCCCAAGCAATTTGGTGCAGGCCGGATAATCGAGCGCCTGAAAACCACACGCCAGTGTGTCCATCAAACAGTAATGCGCAGTTTCAAACGCGACCTCACTATCGATCTCGGTGTTACATACGAAGTCTGCGATGTCGACGAGCTCTTGGTCCCAGTCGGAACGTTTCGCCGAACGAATATCTGTGTTGGACATGCTATTTGCGATCCTCTATGGCGACCCAGTCCTGCAGGTCTGGCCCTATGTAGTCGGCGGCAGGCCGAATAAGTTTGTTATTGGAGCGCTGCTCCATAATATGAGCAGCCCAACCGGTGATACGTGAGCACACGAAAATCGGTGTGAACAAATAGGTCGGAATTCCCAGGAAGTGATACACGCTTGCTGCGAAGAAATCGGCATTAGCGAAAAGTTTCTTTTCGTCCCACATGACTTTCTCGACCGCTTCGGACACCGGATACAACACCGTATCGCCGACGTCGTCGGCAAGCATCTTCGACATTGCTTTGTTAACGGTGTTGCGCGGATCCGAGGTCGTGTACACACGATGGCCGAAACCCATGATCAGATCTTTGTCGGCCAGCATTTGCAGAACGCCAGCCGTGGCGGCTTCCGGTGTATCGTATTTGGAGATCAAGGCCATCGCTGCTTCGTTGGCGCCGCCGTGCAGCGCGCCGCGCAGCGCGCCGATTGCTCCGGTCACTGCGGAGTGCATATCGGAGAGCGTGCCTGTGATAACCCGGCCTGCGAACGTCGACGCGTTGAACTCATGTTCTGCGTACAAGATGAGGGTTGTATCGAGCGACTTACGATGCAGCTCTGATGGCGCCTTGTCGTGCAGCATATGCAGGAAATGACCGGCCACGCTGTCGTCATTGGTTTCGGTGTTGATGCGCACGCCATCAACGTGAAAACGATGCCAGTACAAGAGCATCGACGGCAGGCATGCCAGCAGGCGATCGGCGACGTCAGCCTGATTTGAAAAGTCACCTTCAGGTTCGATGTTGCCGAGAAAAGAAACACCGGTACGCAATACATCCATCGGGTGTGCGTCGGCAGGAATCATCTCCAGGACTGTTGCCAGTGCGTCTGGTAGGCCGCGGTTTTGTTTGATCTTCTCGATGTAACTGTCGAGTTCGGTTTGTGTTGGCAGATGTCCATGCAATAACAGGTACGCAACTTCTTCGAAGCTCGCGTTGTCGCTAAGAGCATAGATGTCGTAACCGCGATAGGTCAGGCCTGCGCCTTCTTTACCGACGGTGCATATTGCTGTCGCGCCTGCTGTTACTCCTGCAAGACCGCCTGTTTTCTTTTTATCTGCCATTGTCTCTTCCTATTCTTTTCCTGTGTCTAATCCCTGGTCCGCGAACAGTGCGTCGAGCTTGTCTTCGTACTCTTGATAACCGAGAACGTCGTACAACTCTGTGCGCGTTTGCATGGCATCGATTGACGCCTTTTGCGTGCCGTCGGCACGCAGGGTTTCGTAAACATCGAGCGCTGCCTTCGACATCGCACGAAATGCGCTAAGTGGATACAGCGTCATGCTGACACCCACCTCGGCAAGCTCGGCCGTTGTAAACAACGGCGTTTTTCCGAACTCGGTGAGGTTCGCAAGCACGGGCACTTTGATCACATCGGTAAACTGCTGGTACTCATCCACTGTCGTCAGTGCTTCGGCGAAAATCATGTCCGCGCCCGCTTCAACATACGCCGCTGCTCGATCCAAAGCGGCTTGTTGGCCTTCGACTGCGTGGGCGTCAGTGCGCGCCATGATGATGAAGTCATTGTCGGCCCGACCATCCACTGCGGCCGTTATTCGATCGCACATTTCGCTGCTCTCGACGAGCGCCTTTCCAGGACGGTGCCCGCAACGTTTAGCGGCAACCTGATCCTCGAAGTGACAACCAGCGGCTCCGGCACGATGCATTTCGGCTACGGTCCGGGCAATCATGAACGCTCCACCCCAGCCGGTATCCGCATCGACTAATAGCGGCAAATCGGTGGCATTGGTGATGCGGCGAATGTCTTCGCACACGTCATTCAGGGTTGTCATGGCGAGATCGGGCAGGCCGTATGACGCGTTCGCAACGCCGGCTCCGGATAGATAGATAGCCTTGAAGCCGGCCCTAGCGGCCAGCATTGCCGTATACGCGTTCACCGCGCCGACGATTTGTAGCGGTCGCTCTGCTGCAAGCGCCGCCCGGAAGTTTGCCGCTGCACTCATGCGGTGCGCCCTCTCAAGTGGTTTCAGACGAAATTTTAATCGTGATTAAAATAACGGGGAGGCGATTCTAAACCACGCGAGGGTCGTTTCCCAAATGTAGGAGGGCTTTTAGGCCCGATCGCGGCTAAAGCCGCTCCCACAACTATGCTATTTCAACAACAATGCGTCCTGTAACAGTACCGTCGATGTAGGCCTGAAACTGGCCGGAAAGCTCATCAAAAGCAATTGTCTTGTGGCCGATCCTATCCAAATGCTGCGGATGCAGATCACCGCCTATTCGCGACCAGACCCGCAGTCGGAGCTCACGTGGCGTATCTACAGAGTTGATTCCCAGCAAGCAGACGGCACGCAAGATAAATGGCAGCACTGTGGTTTCGAGCTTGTAGCCCGCGGCCAGCCCGACGCTTGCTATGTTGCCGCCGTAGTCGACCGTACGCGTCAGCCAGGTCAGATGCTCGCCGCCCAGACTGTCGATAGCCCCGGCCCACAGCGCCTTTTCCATCGGCCGCTTGCCGAAATCCATCTCGTCGCGCAGTAAGACGCGGCTGGCGCCGATGCTCTTTAGATAATCCACGCCATCAGCCTTACCGGTTACCGCCACAACCTCATAACCACGCCCACTGAGCATGTCGATGGCAATGCTGCCCACGCCACCAGTCGCCCCGTTCACAACGATCGGGCCATTCTCAGGTAGCTGACCATTCTGTTCCATGCGATGAATCGCCAGCGCCGCGGTATAACCCGCCGTGCCCAGCTGCATGGTCTCTGCCGCGGTCATTCCCTCGGGAACCGGAACCAGGCTTTCGCTGCTGATGCGTGCGTATTCGGCGTAGCCACCGTCTATTGTTTCACTCAGACCACAGCCATTGACCAGTACTGCGTCGCCCGGCTGAAAGTCTTCATCGTCACTAGTAACGACCGTACCGGCCAGATCAATGCCGCCAACCAAGGGATAGCGCCGCAGTATTTTCCCTGTGCCGGTCGCCGCCAATGCATCTTTGTAGTTAATCGTTGAATGACTAACTTTTATGACGACATTGCCCGGCGTCAAATCAAAGATCGACAACTCTTCAAAGCCGGCGACGATCTTGCCGTCCTCTTCGTTTATTCGAAATGCGCGAAATTTATCCATGTTTATCCAACCAGACCTCTATGCCTTGTGTGTTCAAGTTTACGTCGATACTTAGAATCGACCACATCGTATCGCGATCACCTTTGAAACCGTGTTTTTTCAGGCCGTCGACAAAGTATTCGAACATGGCCTCCTGCAGCGCTTCGGTACGCTTCCGGGCATTCGCATTTTCGCGCGCCATGCTGACGAACGCATCGATACCCTTGTGCATGTCCGCCGCAAGTCGCTCGAGATTGCGCACTTCGCTGTAGTGCGTCAGGTACAAGCGCTCCGGCTCATAAGACATGATGCGGTCGACCGACTTGTGCGCCTCGTCGGGATCGAAATGAATTGGCGTTGTTGTCGGGAAAATAAATTCGCCTGCTGCGGTATCAAGCTCGCGATAGGAAACGCCAAAGCTGTCACCGGTAAAAATGCCCTTTGATTGCGCGTCGCTCAAACAATAGTGATGGCGCGCATGCCCCTCGGTGTAAAAGGCCTGTAGTTCGCGCCCACGCAGCGAAAACCAGGCACCGTCATCCGCGATGTCGATTCGCGCGGCGTCGATCGGCTGAATCTCGCCATACATTTTTCTTGTTTGCTCTTCGCCGTAAACCGCTTTGGTTCCGGCAATGAGTCGCGCCGGATCAATCATGTGCGGTGCGCCACGCGGGTGCAGCACACAACGCGCGTTGGGTAAGTGTTGCAACAATAAGCCAGCGCCGCCCGCGTGATCGAGGTGTATGTGCGTGAGGAAAACGAAGTCAACGTCCGCAGGATCAAGATCGCTTTGTTGCAGCGCTGCCAGCAACATCGGCACGCTGCTGTTTACGCCGGTATCGACAAAGGCGCCGCGTCCATCTTCGATGATCAGATGGCTTGCGTCCTGAAGCGGGCGAGCATACTCAGTATCAATGGCAACCACGCCATGTTCGAGTATTGTCGTATGCGGGTGTTGAGCGGGCATTAGCCCTACTCTCCTTTGCTGGTCTCCAGGCCTTCAAGGCTTGCGAAGTACGCTGCGAGCTGCGCAACCGTAGCGTCGCTCAAAGCGGCAGCCAGCGACGCCATGACAACATCTGTGCGCGTACCATCGCGGTACTGGTTTAGCGCGTGCACCAGGTAGTCCTCGTGCTGACCGGCAAGCGTTGGCCAGGCGGGCGACAGGCTGATGCCGTTCTGACCATGGCAGGCAACACAGGTTTGCGCGGCTTCGAAGCTGGTGCCGCTATCGCCGCCAGCCGCTACCGTGTCCGCACCGAGTGTCGCGAGATACGCGGCTACATCCTCAATTTCCTGGTCGGAAAGGCTGGCCGCTTGCGAGATCATGGTTGGGTGTTGACGCGTACCGTCGCGATAGCCCTGCAAAGCAATGATCAAATAGCTAGCTTTCTGGCCGCCAAGCTTGGGGACGCGATAAGAAGGATAGGCATTGCGATAGCCCTCTATGCCATGACAGCCCAGACAGGTGTATCCGAGGATTTCACCGCGCTCCACATTGCCTTCAGCATTGGCGCTCTGCGCAAAGATGCCGCCGACAAGAACCAGCGCGGCGAAAGTTATTGCGATTTTATATTTTGTAATCACTTGATAGTTCTATGCTTTTTTGCTGCGCGCCCACATTGGACAGCGCTCAGAGGTCGCTATGGTAGTGACATCAGACTACGAATTCTAGACCGCCGTCGCGTTGCCCGCTCCAGGCTGCATGCTAGCATCACCCGCTCGCTCGCACCGCTCAGGGTTTTCGCCGTGAAAAAAGGCATTCTCGCGCTCTTCATCGTAGTTGCTCTGGCTGTACTGATAACGCCAGGCGTTATTGGTCACCTCGCAGAACAAGGCGTCAACGACAGTCTCGAATGGGTCGATAGTGAGAGCGGTGCGTTCGCTATTTCCACCACCGAATTTGAGCGCAGCTGGTTTAGGTCCGCCGGCCAGCATCGCATCCAGTTGCTTGAGAGCGACCTGCCGGTGTTAGTCGTCAATACGCGTCTTGATCACGGCTTGGTTCCGGTCTCTTCTCTTTCCAGAGAAAATGGCTCTCTGCTGCCCGGATTGGGCAGCGCGGTCTCGACGCTGGGCCTGGAGTATAGCGATGGCTCGGTTGAGCCACTCCCGATCACGATCTACACCACCGTCGGCTTAACCGGGGCCCTGCGCTCGCAACTGATTGTGGCGCCCGGCGGCGTCGGCGCTGGCGAGAACCGTATTGACTGGGGTGGTTCTGAGTTTCTGATTACCAGCAGCCCTGTCAACCAGAGCTTTAGCGTGACGGGTGCTTTCTCCTCGCTCGCCATTGAGTCCGACATCGATACAGCCATTGTCGGCGAAATAGAAGTCGATCTTGCGCTGGCTGCAACGCCCTACGGCTATATGGTCGGTGCGGTATACATCGCGCTCGATTCATTTGCGGTAATCGGTGCCGAGCAAACGATGACGGTCGGTCCCATCTCCTATGACTCCTACTCTTCGCTGGATGGTGATCGAGTCAGCGGCGATCTTAATCTGAATGTCGAGAACGCGCCGCTGCTTGCGGGTGGCACCGTCGGCGTGCAACTCATCGCTCGACTGGAAGATGCTGACGCAGCCAAACTCGGCGAGACAATGCGTAGCATCGAGGCCATGCCATCCGTCGCGGACTATGCAGAAGAGCTCGCCCAGGTTGAAGACGATGTACTGGGGTTGCTCGCCGGCGGCATGCAGTTGCACTTTGATCAGCTCGATGTCTTAAGTCCGTTCGGCCAGTTCACCTCACGCGCAAGCGTGACCGCCGCACCATCGGACAGTGATGCCTACACGTGGGCTACTGCCGCAACGCTACTCAACGGATCGGCGAACCTTAGTTTGCCAAAAGGACTTGTGGATATGGCGACACAAGCCAATCCTGATTTGCATGGCGTGATCGGTATGGGCTACTTACGCAAGCGCGGCGAGTTCTACTTAATGGAAGCGTCATTCGCCGATAGCGTGTTGACCATCAATGGCGCACCAACGCCGATTCCTCTACCGGGGCTGTAGCAACTCTTCTGCACGATGGCATGCGACGGTTGCACCCTCGAGCTCGCGTGTCGACGGTCGCGTCGTTATGCAAATATTCTTGCTGTGCGCGCAACGCGGATGAAACGCACAGCCTGACGGTGGATTGATTATCGACGGTACTTCGCCGACCAGAGACGCGTAACCGCCAGCCGCCGTTGGGTCCGGAACAGGGACGGCCTTGAGCAGCGCCGCAGTGTACGGGTGTAGTGCGTGCGCAAACAGGTCCTCACTGGCCGCCAGCTCAACCAGCCTGCCCAGGTACATCACCAACACGCGATGGCTTATTGAGCGCGCGACGGCGAGGTCGTGCGTAATGAACAGAATCGACAGGCCGCTTTCACTTTGCTCCCGCATCAGCAGTTCGAGTATTTGTTTGCGAACCGAGCCATCAAGTGCCGCCACCGCCTCATCGCAAACCAGCACCTTCGGTTGCAAGATCAACGCGCGCGCAATGGCGACGCGCTGTGCCTGTCCACCGGACAATTGGTGCGGATAACGTGTCAGGAGAGATTCGTCGAGGCCGACCTTGTCCAGAATTGAGCTGACCAGGCGCTGGCGCTCTTGCTTCGCCATACCCGGCTCATGCACCAGAAACTGTTCCGCCACAATTGCCTGAACTTTCATTTGCGGATTAAGGGAGCCAACCGGATCCTGGAACACGAGCTGCAGATCGCGTCGTACCTTGGCGCTACGCGACTTAAGCGTCTTGCCCAGTTCGCTGCCGCAAAAGGCAACCCTCCCGGCGCTCAGCGGAACAAGACCCAGCGCCGCTCGCACCAGGCTGGATTTGCCCGAGCCGGACTCGCCCACGATGGCCACAGTTTCGCCTCTCTTTACTGCCACGCTGAGCTGCTGCACAGCATGTAATTGTCCCTTGCCGCCCTCCCGATAGCTGACTTCGGCACCTTCGATCGCAAAAACATCTTCGCTCGTCAGTGGCGCAAGCACCGTGCCACGATCAAGACGCGGCGCTGCTGCAATCAATGCCCGCGTGTGTTCACTTTGTGGCCCGGAGAAAACGGTGGCGGTCTTGCCTGACTCGACCAGGCGCCCTTTTTCCATGACCAACATTCGCTCACAGCGACCCGCTACGACGCCCAGGTCATGCGTAATCAATAGCAGTGCGGTGTTGTCGCGAATCTCTTCAAGCAATTCGAGAATTTGCGCCTGCACAGTGACGTCCAGCGAGGTGGTCGGCTCGTCTGCGATCAAAAGGTCTGGCTCCGCTATCAACGCCGACGCAATCATGGCGCGCTGGCGCATGCCGCCCGACAGTTGATGTGGATACGCGTTGAATTGTCGCTGCGGATCCGGAAGGCCGACCCGCTGCAGCATTTCGATGACTCTGTCGCGCGCCGCGTCACCGCTAGCCAGGTCGTGCCGAACAAGAATGTGGCCGATTTGCCGACCAATCTTTAGGTGCGGGTTCAGTGCCTGCATCGGGTCCTGAAACACCATTGCCACGCGTACGGCGCGTAGCGCATCCAGCGCTTTTTCACTGGCGCCGAGAATGTCCGTGCCAGCAAACTTTATCGCACCCGTTGCTGTTGCTGCTTTGGGCAATAGACCGAGAATCGCGAGCGCCGTTTGTGTCTTGCCCGAACCGGACTCACCAACGAGACCAACGGACTCGCCAGCGTCGACACTAAAACTCAAATCGTCAACCGCCACGTTCGCGCCATAACGAATATTCAGGTTTTCAATCTGCAATAGACTCATTGCGACTGCCTCGAGTCAAAAACGTCCCGCAGAGCGTCGCCGAGGAAATTGAAACACAGCAAGATCAGCGCAAGTATCGATGCAGGAATAAGCAACATCCACGACGCACCTTCCATTTGATTGACGCCCGCATCCACCAGCGCGCCCAATGACGTTTGTGGTTCTTGAATTCCCAGCCCGAGAAAACTAAGAAACGACTCCACCAGAATCGCTTGCGGAATGGTCAGCGTGACGTAGACAACAACCATGCCGATCAGGTTTGGGGCAATGTGCCGCAGTATGATTTTTGCAAACGAGACACCGGTCAATTGTGCGGCCTGTACAAACTCGCGTTCACGCAAACTTAGTGTCTGTCCGCGCACTATGCGCGCCATGTCGAGCCAGTTAACTGCGCCGATCGCGACAAAGATTAGCAAGAAGTTTCGCTCGAACGCCACCATCAGCAAGATGACGAAAAATATAAAGGGCAGCGCATACAGCGTGTCTACAAAACGCATCATCACGGCATCGACACGCCCACCTGCCAGACCCGCTATCGCGCCGTAAAGAACGCCGATTACCAGACTAACGGCGCTCGCAACCAGGGCAACGAGGATCGTGACCTGAACACCGAGCATTGTGCGCACAAACAAGTCGCGGCCCAGGTCGTCGGTGCCGAACAAGTGCAACCCGGACAGACCAGGTGCTTGCAGAATGTTGCTGAAATCCGTTTGCAGATAGTCGTGCGGGCTCAACAGCGGCCCGAGGAACGCAAACACCACAATGACGGCAAGCAAGCTGCCGCTAACTCTGACAATCCGGTTCTTTAGCGCCTTCATCGCCGCCGTATCCGTGGATCAATCACGCCGTACAACAAGTCGACGATCAAATTCAGCAGCACCACTAGTGTGGCGTAAAAAACAACGATGCCCAGGACCAGCGTGTAGTCGCGATTCAACGCGCCGCGAACGAAGTGCTGTCCGAGACCCGGGATGCCAAATATTTCTTCAACGACCACGGAACCGGTAAGAATCGCGGCGATAGCCGGACCCATGTAGGAGAGCACCGGCAGCATCGCGGGCTTGAGCGCATGTAAGCGCACGATGGCGCTGGTCCCCAGCCCTTGTGCACGCGCCGTGCGGACGAAGTCGCTATTCAGTACTTCAATCATGCTGGCGCGAGTCAATCGGGCGATGTAGGCGATCTGCGGCAACGCCAGAGAAATGACGGGAAGAATCAATCGCCCACTACCCGCGGTGCCGCTCCAGCCAGCCGGCAGCCACTGCATGCGAACCGCAAGAAACAACACCAGCACTGGGGCGATGACGAAAATAGGGATCGATATTCCGGTCATCGCGAGCGTCATGACGATGCGATCAAGCAAGGAGTCCTTGCGCAGGGCTGCAATCGTTCCGGCGCTTACGCCAACCACTACAGCCAGCAACATGGCCATCGCGCCAAGCATTAAGGAGAGCGGAAACGCAGCGCCTATGAGTTCACTGACGGTGTGGTCTCGATAGCGATAGGACGGCCCCATGTCGCCACGCAATAGCCCGGACACGTAACTAAACAATTGTTGCGGCAGCGGCGCATCGAGTTGATATGCCTTGGCGATGTTCGCCTCGATTTCCGGCGGCAACACGCGCTCGGCGTCGAACGGCCCGCCCGGCGCGGCGTGCACCATTAAAAATGCCAGAACAATAACCAACAACAAGGTCGGAATTGCACCCAGCAATCGAAGCAAGGCGTAGCGCAACAAAGGCGGTGTCCGAGTTAAGGTTTAGTCGCTAGTAAGACTCAGGTGCTGACTGTAATGGTAATCCAGCACGTTGTCTCCCCAGCCCTGTACGCGCGGGCTCACGAGATGTTTGCTGACATAGAAGTACAGCGGTATGACCGGATGTTCGCTGAGCAATACGCGCTCCGCCTCCTCCAGGTACAAGCGGCGTTTACGCGGGTCTGTTTGCTCTGCAGCGTCTTGCATACGTTTGTCGAAAAGCTCGTTACTGAATCCCGGCGTGTTTGACGGATTACCACTTTGCAGAATATTCAGGAAGGTGTGCGCGTCGTTGTAGTCACCAATCCAGCTGGAGCGAAATATTTGTGTGACCTCACCGTCGCGCATGTTGGCCAACAACACCTGAAACTCTTCGTTTACCAGCGTCGTCTCAACGCCAAGTGCATCGGCCCACATTGACTGAATCGCCAACGCTATGCGCTGTTGCGTATCGGAGGTGTTGTAGCGCACCTCTATCTGCGCCGGGTTGGCGTCGCTGTAACCTGCTTCACGATAAAGCCTGCGTGCGGCTGCGTTGCGTTCTTCCTGACTCAGGTCGGCATAGCTGAAACGTATCGGCTCGTAATTATTGACGCCCGGAGGTACCCAGCTGTAGGCCGGCGCTTCACCGCGTCCGATGACTTTTTCGACCAGCGTTTCCCGATCGATTGCCATCGACAGCGCCTGTCGCAACTGCGGACTGTCTGCAAACGGCGGCTTTTTCAGGTTGTAACCGTAATAGTAGACTCCCAGATACGGAGCGACGTGTACCTGCTCCGCATATTGTTCGCGAACGGCCGCAAAACTTTCCGGTGGAATAGTATCGGTGATATCGATTTCACCCGCTCTGAAGCGATTCAGCTGCGTTAGTTCCTGCGTAATCACGAGATAGTTAACGGCGTCGATGCTGGTCGCCGCGTTATTCCAATAGTACTCGTTGCGTCGCAATCGCAGAACCGACGCAGGCTCCCAGGACTCAAGCTGGTACGCGCCGTTGGATAGCAGGTTTTCAGGTCGGGCAAAGTCGTTGCCGTGCTCAGCAAGCGAGCCGGGGTGCAAAGGAAATGTGCTGGGATGCGTCAGCAAGCTCAGCATGTACGGTGTCGGTTGCCGCAAGGTGATTACGAGTGTGTTGTCATCTGCTACAGCAACGCCAAGCTCGTCGGGTGACAGCTCACCGGCAATAATTTGTTCTGCATTGACAATGGCCGCTACTGCATCAGCGTAGAAGGCCGCGGTTGCCGGATCAGCGAGGCGACGCAAAGCGAAAACAAAATCTCCTGCTGTTACGGCATCGCCGTTCGACCAGCGCGCATCGTCACGAATCTTGAATTCATAAGAGAGACCGTCGTCGGATATGGACCAGGACTCCGCAGCGGCACCGACCAGCTCGCCCGATGCGGAATAGCCAACCAGCCCTTCGCCGATATCGCGCAAGACATCGGCCGCCTGCGTGCTGCGTACCTTGTGTGGATCGATCGATTCGGGGTCCGTTACCAGGCCGCGGTTCAAGGTAGATACGGGTGGGCCGCTATTACCAGATTCACCACAGGAGCATGCCGCAAGACATGCGACCAGAAGAAGCGCGATACGAAATGTTCTCATGCCGCGAAGCATACCGCAGACGGGCTTCAGGCAGAGCGACGAAGTTGGCGCTTTTTGAGGTGAACCAGCAACAGTGAAACGGCCGAGGGAGTCATGCCCTCAAGTCGCGATGCCTGGCCGATGGTGACCGGCCTGGCGGCCTCCAGCTTTTGTCGCGCCTCGTTCGACAGGCCATCAACCAGCGCATAGTCGATATCTTCGGGCAGGCGCAGCGTTTCCTGCTTCGCGTGCTTGGCAATCTCGCGCTCTTGTCGGTCTATGTATCCGGCGTACTTGGCTTGTACCTCGATCTGCAGCTCTACCTGCTCGCGTTGCTCGTCTTGCATGGACTGCAGGGCCTCGCTGCTGCCGACGTTGGGCAATGCGACAACATCGCTATATTTGTACTCAGGTCGTTTCAGCAAGTCTGCCGCGCTCTTCAATCTATCGCGCTCGACGTCCACGGCACTACGTTTGGCATCAAACACCGACCAGCGGTGATCATCGACCAGTCCCAGCTCCCTGCCAATCGGTGTGAGGCGAAGATCGGCGTTGTCCTCGCGTAACAGCAAGCGGTACTCGGCGCGACTCGTAAACATGCGATACGGTTCGCTGACACCACGCGTCGTCAGGTCATCTACAAGCACACCGATGTAGGCTTCATGGCGCTGCGGGTACCACTCGTCTTGCTGCTGCGCCTGGCGCGCTGCGTTCAGGCCCGCAAGCAGGCCCTGTGCGCCGGCTTCTTCATAGCCGGTCGTGCCATTGATCTGGCCCGCGAAATACAAACCGGCTACGGGCTTCGTTTCCAGCGTAGGCTTCAGGTCGCGTGGATCAAAGTAGTCATACTCGATGGCATAGCCTGGCTGCGTAATGCGTGCATTCTCGAAGCCCACTATCGAGCGTACGAATTGCTCCTGCACGTCCACCGGCATGCTGGTGGAAATCCCGTTCGGGTAGATCAGGTCGGTCGTCAGGCCTTCTGGCTCGACAAAAATCTGGTGGGAGTTTTTATCTGCGAATCGCACCACCTTGTCTTCCACCGACGGACAGTAGCGTGGGCCAACACCTTCGATGCTGCCGGTAAACATGGGTGAGCGATCGAGGGAGGCACGAATGATGTCGTGCGTTTGCTCGTTCGTTTTCGTGATGTAGCAGGAAATTTGCCGCGGATGATCGCTGCGTCGCCCAAGAAAAGAAAAAACCGGTGTTGGCTGGTCGCCGGCCTGTTCCTGCATTACATCGTAATTCAGTGTTTTGCCGTCAAGCCGCGGCGGTGTGCCGGTTTTTAAACGCGCAACCCGAAACGGCAATGCGCGGAGACGCTCTGCGAGTCTGATCGACGGCGCGTCGCCCATCCGGCCGCCCGGAGTCTCGGTATCGCCAAACAAAATACGGCCACCGAGAAACGTGCCTACCGTCAACACCACGGTGGTGGCCTGAAACTCGCTACCGTCGGCGAGTATGGCGCCACTGACACGATCATTTGTAATGCTCAGGTCATCAACCGCGCCTTCGGCGATCGTCAGGTTTACCTGCGACTGCAGAACAGCGCGAATCGCGTCGCGATATAACGCTCGATCTGCCTGCGCCCGCGTGGCGCGTACTGCGGCGCCCTTGCTCGCATTAAGCGTGCGGAATTGAATGCCGGCGCGATCAATCGCCGCCGCCATCGCGCCGCCCAGCGCATCGATTTCCCTGGTCAGGTGGCCCTTACCGATGCCACCAATAGCGGGGTTGCAGCTCATTTGGCCCAGAGTCTCAATCTTGTGTGTCAGCAGCAGGGTTCGCGCACCTGCCCGTGCGGCTGCCAGCGAGGCTTCCGTTCCGGCGTGACCGCCGCCGATCACTATGACGTCAAATGACTTGGACACTGGTTAAATTTTGATCAATTCGGGTCGCGCATTCTAGTCCCTCGCTTAAGTGCATTCCACAAGCCTTTACATCACCGCCGCTTGTCGCCAACATAATGCGCCTCTGAGGCCCCGGTTTATCTATGTTTCGCGCTGTTACGCTTGGTTTGCTGTTGCTCGCCGGGCTATTACTCTCGCAGGTCGGGGCCGCCCAGACCGACCCTGAAACAGGCTTGCAGCTTACGGATTGCCGCATAAGCGCGGGTCCGGGCTCTGCTGGCATCGCTGCGCGCTGCGGCACCCTGGTCCGACCACTGGACCCTGACGACGAGAGCCTGGGGACTATTGATCTAAGCGTCGCGGTCGTCCCTGCGCTCAGCCTGGAGCCCGCCAACGACCCATTTGTGCCGATCGCAGGCGGACCTGGTCAGTCGACGATCGCCTTTTACGCGGGCTGGTACCCGGCCTTTGAGCGTGTGCGACAGCACCGCGACATCTTGCTGGTCGATCAGCGCGGTACCGGTGACTCCGCGGCGATGGTTTGCGACATAGAAGAAGATGTAGTCGACGGCACGTTTTCCGAAGCAAGAACGCGCGAATTAACACAAGAGTGCCTCGACGTATTGCCACACGACCCGCGTTTTTTCACGACCAGCGCAGCCGTTCGCGATCTGGAGGCGCTGCGGCTCGCCCTGGGTTACGACACATTCAATGTCTACGGAATCTCCTACGGCACTCGCGTCGCGCAACACTTCGCACGCCGCTATCCGGACTCGACTCGCACAGTGATTATTGACGGCGTTGTACCACCGCAAATACCGCTGGGACCCGATATTGCAACCGAGTCACAGAATGCTATCGACAACGTATTCACTCGCTGCGTTGAGAGCGCCGCCTGCAACGAGCGCTTTCCCGACATTCGTGACGACTTTCTAGTGCTGCGTGGCGCGCTTGCAGAAGCGCCCATGACGGTCGAGTACCAACATCCGGTTAGCGGCCAGCGCGAAATTATCGACTTCACCGCAGATCATCTCGCTGCCGCAGTGCGCTTGCTGCTTTACAATCCGCGCACCGTTGCGCTCTTACCGTTAGTCATCAGCGATGCAGCAGATGGCAATTTCGCCCCGCTCGCAGCGCAATTCAACATGGTGGTCGACTCGCTTTCCGACTCGCTAAACATCGGCATGCATAACGCGGTCATGTGTACCGAAGATGTGCCGTATATCGCCTGGGACTTGCTTGACGACGAGGCCATCAACGCAAGTTACATGGGGCCGGTACAGCTAGAGGCCATGCGAACGATGTGTTCGATCTGGCCACCCGGGCTGCTCGATGATGACCTGCACTCGCCGTTGGCAACGGACAAGCCGGTGCTGCTTTTGTCCGGTGGTGCAGACCCGATAACACCAGCGCGTTTCGCTGAGTTAGCCGCTGTTGATATGAGCAATAGCTGGCATATCGTTGGCGAGAATCAGGGTCATGGTCTTGCGGCCGTTGGTTGCATGCCGCGAATCATCGGCGAGTTCATTGCAGAGGCAGCGCTGGCGGATGGCGCAGCTGCCTGTCTGGATAGCGCATTCGTGATGCCGTTCTTCGTCGACTATACGGGGCCTATGCCATGATCATCGTCAACGACATACATAAGTCTTTTGGCAAGATTAAAGCCGTCCGCGGTGTTAGTTTCGATGCGCCTGATGGCAAGATAACCGGACTGCTGGGGCCGAACGGCGCCGGCAAGTCGACCACCCTGCGCGTGTTGTACACCGTGCTGCGCCCCGATCAGGGTAGCGCCAGCATCGATGGCATCGACGTAGTCAGTGATGACCTGGCGGCGCGCAAACGTATCGGCGCTTTGCCACATGGCGCCGGCCTCTATCCGCATCTCTCGGCGCGGGAGAACATCTCTTACTACGCTGCGCTTTGTGGTCTCGATAAGGCGACTATCGATGATCGCGTTGACGGCATTATTCAACTGCTTGAAATCAGCGATTTTGCTGACCGCCAAACCAAGGGTTTTTCACAGGGGCAGCGCACCAAAGTTGCTCTCGCTCGTGCGCTCGTGCACGACCCGCAGAATATAATTCTGGATGAACCAACCAACGGCCTGGACGTGATGGCCACGCGCTCCTTGCGCGAATTGATACTGAAGCTCAAAGATGATGGCCGCTGCGTGCTGTTCTCGAGTCACGTAATGCAGGAGGTGGCCGCGCTTTGTGACGACATCTGCATAATTGCGGGCGGCAAAGTTGCGATTGACGATTCCGCAGATGGTATTCGCGAGCACACCGGCTGTGACGATCTTGAAGACGCCTTTGTCGCCGCGATTCAGATGGTGGGGGTCGAATAATGCACACGCTGCTCACGGTCTTTAAGAAAGAAGTCATCGATAATTTTCGCGATCGCCGCACGCTCGCGTCTGCGTTGCTCATGGGCCCGCTGCTCGGTCCGATGTTGTTTGCTTTCATTATCAACCTGTCGATCGAGCGCTCACTATCCGATGCGGATAAGCCGATGGACCTGCCGGTTATCGGCGCAGAGCACGCGCCGAACCTCGCGCGCTATCTGGAAAGTCGCAACATAGTTCTTGTCGATGGTCCGACGGATCGCGATGCGGCTATCGCCGCGGTCAAGGCGGGCGAGACTGACGTCGTCGTTATTATTCCGGAAGCCTTCGGCGAACAACTCAATGACGGCGTGCCCGCCCTGATCGAGCTTGTTTCCGATCAGGCTGATCAGCAGGCTGAACGCGACGCGCGGCGAGCACGCAACGCTGTGCGCACCTACAACCAGGAAATTGTAGCAATGCGCCTGGTCGGTCGCGGCGTCAGCCCGGCGGTCTTGCAGGCGATCGTCGTTGACGACGTGGACGTTTCTACGCCCAGCGGCCGGGCCGGAATTCTGCTCGGCATGATGAGTTACTTTTTTATCTTTGCGCTGCTCATGGGTGGCATGTATCTCGCGATTGATACAACGGCCGGCGAGCGCGAGCGCGGCTCGCTCGAGCCATTGTTATCATTGCCAGTAACGCGCGACCAACTAATGCTGGGCAAGATCGCGGCCACCTGTTTGTTTATGTCGATGTCGTTGATGCTCAGCCTCTGGTCCTTTTTTGTCGCGTTAAAGTTCATGCCGCTGGAACAGCTTGGTATGACGCCGAACTTTGGTCCATCTGTCGTTATTGCCGCGTTCTTTGTGTTTGCGCCGTTTATTTTGCTCGGTGCCGCGCTCATGACTTTGGTTGCTTCTTTTACGAAAAGCTATAAAGAGGCTCAGACCTGGCTCAGCATTGTGCTTATTGCTCCGACGCTACCGATTCTCGTCGTCAGTATTCTGAATGTGCGCGCGCAGCTCAGCTTCATGTTCATACCGAGCCTGAGCCAGCACCTGATACTGGTCGACATGGTCAAAAATGAGCCGTTGAATGTGTTGCATGTGGCAGTGTCTGTCGCCAGTACGCTGCTGTTTGGAATCATTCTCACTATGATCTGCGCGCGACTGTATCGCCGCGAAGGTCTGCTGGGTTAGGATTCGGGCATGGCTTTATTCGCCGAACTTCGGCGGCGCAATGTTCTCAAGGTCGCACTGCTCTACGTTGTCGCCAGCTGGCTGATTCTGTGGTTTATACAAAACACAGCGGCCGTGCTCGGCTTGCCGACGTGGACCGATCTGTTCCTTAAGTTGCTGCTCCTGATTGGCTTTCCGGTGGTTCTGTTGTTTTCCTGGACCTACGAAATCACAGCGGGCGGTTTGCGCAAAGCGACCACTGTTGATCAAACACAATCCATTGTTTTCAAGACCGGCCAGAAATTAAACGCTGCGGTGTCGGTTTTGCTGGTGCTCGGTGTGCTAGCGCTCCTTGGCGAGGGCTTGCTGCCGAAGTTTGAGTTTCTCGTACCCGGGGTGCCGCAAGGCGACGCCCCCGTCTCCGACAAAACACCGCCCGAAATTCGCAGCCTGATTTTAGACAACGGCCTGAAGATTATTGTTTGGCCCGATCACGATATTCCAAACGTCGTCATGTACAACTTTGTTCGTGCCGGCGGACGCAACGAGTATCCGGGCATCACAGGTATATCTCACTTTTTTGAACACATGATGTTTCTCGGCACAGAAAAACTAGCGCCGGGTGAGTTCGATCGGACGATGGAAGCTGTTGGCGGCAGGAACAACGCGTATACGTCAAACGATGTCACGGTGTATGAAGACTGGTTCCCGCGTTCGGCACTTGATGTCATTTTTGAGATTGAAGCTGATCGCCTGCAAAACCTGCGTACCTATGCTGATGCTGTCGAGGCGGAACGACAGGTTGTGTTCTCGGAGCGCCGCTCAAGCGTTGATGACAACAACTTTTTTAAGCTATACGAGCAAATGCGCGCAACCGCTTTTGTCGCGCACCCATATCAGTTTCCAATTATCGGCTGGCCGTCTGACATCGAGTCCTGGACCGAAGCGGACCTCGGCGGCTGGTATCAGACTTACTATGCGCCAAACAATCGCACCATGATCTTCACGGGCGACGTAACAGCCGAAGAAATTTTTGCTTTGTCTGAACAGCACTTTGCGCCGATCCCTGCTCAGGACCCGCCGCCACCAATTCGAACCGTCGAGCCAGAACAGCAGGGCACGCGGCGCATTTTGGTTAATGCGTCCGCGCAAACGCCTTTGCTGCATATGGCGTTTCATGCCGGCAGTGCTACCGATCCGGAAACACCGCCATTGAACCTGCTGTTGAACGTTCTTGTTGGCGGCGAATCGTCGCGGCTGCATCGCTTGCTGGTTGAAGATGAGGAGTTGGCTCTTGAAGTAAATGGCTTCCAGGATGAGGGCTTCGATCCCGGTCTCGCGTATTTCTACCTGACACTTCCGCCCGGCGGGGACCCTGCCGTTGTCGAGCGTCGTCTACTCGATGAGTTGCAACGCATCGTTGATGACGGCGTTACTGAGGCCGAACTTACCAAAGCTCGCAATATCGTCCTGGCCGATTTCTGGCGTGGGCTTGCGACCATCGACGGCAAGGCCGCCGCGCTGGGCAACCACGAGGTTTTCCTTGGCGACTACGAGTCATTATTCGCGTTGCCGGACGAGTTGGAGGCAATCAGCATTGATGACATTCAGAAAGCCGCGGCACAAGTATTTCGTGTTGAGAACATGACCGTAGGCGTATTGCAGCAGGCGCTCGAATGAGCGCCCCGAGATTCGTGCTTGCCGTGCTTGCCTGTCTCCTGTGCATGGGCGCAATGGCGCAAGGCGTGACGTTGCCGGAGGTCGAGCGAGTCGTTCTCGACAACGGTGTGGTTCTCATTCTGCACGAGAAGGACGATGTGCCGCTGATTGGCTTCGAGGCAAGCATTCGTGGTGGTGCTGTTACCGACCCTGCTGGTATGGGCGGCATGGCCAACTTATTGGCCGGAATGCTTGAGAAGGGGGCAGGAGAGCGCGATTCAGCTGAGTTTGCCGAAGCCATTGATGCCGTCGGCGGCGCTTTGGGCGCCGCGGCCGATGTTGAATCGATCGGGATTTCCGGAGAGTTCATGGCGCGCGACGCAGATCTGATGATCGAGCTGCTGGCCGACATGTTGCGTGCGCCGCGGCTAGACGCTGAAGAAATTCGAAAGTTGCGCGATCGCAGCATTGATGAGCTGCGGGCAGTCAAAGACAGCAACCTGCGCGTCCTCACGCCCGTCTACGGCAATAAATTTCTTTTCGGGGAGCATCCGTACGGTAATTCTCGGTATGGCAGCGAAGCGTCTCTGAAGCAAATTACGCCGGCAGATTTACGCGATTACTATGACGCCTACTTCGGCGGCGATCGGTTGGTAATTGCTGTCGCTGGCGATTTCGATTCTGCGGCGATGGTTGCGAAGCTCCGTGCCGCTTTCGCAGACTGGCGCGCCGCAACTGCGTCCCTGCCGACGATTGAACCTCCCGTGAAAATTGCCGGACGGCACGTCTTGCTGGTCGACAAGCCTGGCGCTGCACAGAGTTACTTCTGGATTGGCAACGTCGGGGTCGGCGTCAACTATGCATCGCGTGCGGAGCTGAATATCGCCAATACCCTGTTCGGCGGTCGCTTTACATCGATGTTGATGGATGGGCTTCGGACCAAGGCCGGGCTGACTTACGGTGCGAGCTCATCGCTTAGTCGCCAATCAGCGGGCGGCTCAGTCGCAATGATCTCTTACACCAAAACAGACACCACCATTGAGGCGATCGACCTCGCGATTTCTCTTCTGGAGAAACTTCGTGAGGAGGGAGTTGCCGATGATCTGATCACCTCTGGCAAGAATTACATCCTCGGGCAATATGCACCGCGCTTTGAAACGGCCGAACAATTGGCCGCGCAATTTGCCGCCCTGGAGGGCTATGGCCTTGATGAGAGTTACGTCAATGACTACGGCACCGCCGTGGCCGGCGCCGACGGCGAGGCAATTCGCAGCATCATCAAAGAGGTCTACCCGGCATCGGACGATCTTGTGTTCGCCATCATCGGCGATGCCGAGCTCATTCGCGAGCAAGTTGCCAAGTACGGCCCGATCACCGAGATGTCGATTACCGACCCACGTTTTCGGCCCGAATAGCCAGCGTCTTCTGATTTTCGGCAGGCATAAAAAAAACCCCCCCGCCGTGGCGGGGTTTTCAGATCTTCCTGTATAGATGCTATTTGTCGAAGTACAGGCGTATGCCGATTCCGTAGGTCGTAATGTCAGAGCCGACTTCTGCGCCTAGTCCGAGTGCCAGATTGCCGGTCACGGTGTACCAGAGGCCTGCTGCGACCGCTGTACCATCACCACCATCACCGAGGTCCGAGTAGCCGAGGCTGCCATACAGCTCGAAATTCGGATTCATCATGCTGCGAACACCAACGCTGGCACCAAAGCCACTGTCGCTTGCAGAACCCAATCCGGGAGCCTTTAAGCTCAGGTCAACATAGGCCAGCGTGGCAAACCAATCGGTGTTTTCAGATATCGCAGAGTTAAAACCAGCGCCTAATCTGGTCTGATCCAGGTCGACAATGGACTCGAGCTCGGATGCGGCGTAGTCCACGAAAACAAACCAGCTGTCATTGATCGCAACGGATCCGGCAACACCGTAGCCGTCGCCATCGACATCAAAGCCGCCGCCGAGGTCGACATCAATTTCCTGATAATTTGCCTGAATGTAACTGTAGCTAGGCCCTTCGGCCATTGCTGTGGCGCTACTTAACATAAGCGCGCCAATTGATAGATAACGTAACATTGCTCCCTCCTGGGGGTGGGCCTTGCCCAAGTGAGGCAAGACTAGCAACGCACATGTGGTCAAACCGGCACAGGTTCACACTGTTTGACGGAACTATTTGCCGATACAGAATTCTGTGAAAATCATCCCGAGTAAGTCGTCGGATGAGGTGCTGCCCGTTATCTCACCCAGGGCCTGGTGTGCCAGGCGCAGCTCTTCTGCGAACACCTCGCCAGCGCGTTCCTCGGCCAACGCTTTGCGGCCCGCGAGGAAGTGCTCACGAGCGCGACGCATGGCATCAACGTGTCTGCGGCGCGCAGTTACCGTTTGCTCGCCAAGGTCCTTGTAACCGGCGAGCCGGCGAATTTGGGTTCGCAGTTCGTCCAGCCCGTCTCCGGACTTTGCGGAAAGGCGAACCAGCCGTGCGTCCGACTCATCGACGCCAGCGCTCTCGTTGATGAGATCAATTTTATTGCGCACGACAATGATCGGGATGTCCTTGGGAAGCTCTTCGTTAAGCTCGCCGCTATCGCTATCGGCTGCGTCCTGAATCCACAAGACCGCGTCAGCGCTTTGCAGCGCTTCGCGCGCTCGTCGAATACCCTCTGCCTCGATGCGATCCGGGTCGTTTCTCAAACCTGCCGTGTCCACCAGCTCAACAGCGAGGCCGTCGATATTGATTTGCTCGCGCAAGATATCTCGCGTTGTACCGGCCACCTCGGTGACGATAGCCGTGTCTTCGCCGCTGAGGCGATTCATGAGGCTCGACTTGCCCGCATTTGGCTTGCCGATGATAACCACGCGATAACCGTCACGCAGCACACGACCGACTCGCGCCTGCGCGATAAGCGTTTCGAATGAATTGTCCGCCGCCAGAATTGCACTTTGCAATTGCTCGTCTGACAGGAAGTCGACCTCTTCTTCCGGGAAATCTATCGCCGCTTCGACGAACAAGCGTAGTCGCTCGACTTCAGTCGCCACCTGACTGACGTGTTCTGAAAACGCGCCCGTTAAAGAACGCAATGCTGCGCGCGCAGCCTGTTCGGTGCCGCTGCCAATTAAATCCGCAACGGCCTCCGCTTGTGCAAGATCGATCTTGTCATTCAGAAAGGCGCGCTTGGTGAACTCTCCGGGCTCGGCGATGCGCGCCCCTAACGCAACCGCTGCGTCGACAACCAGCGACACCACAACCGGGCCGCCGTGGCCGTGTAGCTCGACGACATTTTCTCCGGTGAACGACCTCGGCGCCGGAAAATACAGGACGATGCCGCTATCGATCGCGTCGCCTGTAGCGTCGGTAAACTCGCGATGCGTCGCAACGCGAGCCGGCGGTAACTCGCCAACCAGGCGGCTCGCGATTGTTTCAGCGTTCGGACCAGAGATGCGTACGATTCCGATGCCGCCCGTACCCGGGGGCGTAGCGGCTGCGACAATCGTATCGTTAATGCCCTAGGCCTTTTTGGGCCGCTTGCTGCCCTTTTTCTGTTTGCTTTCTTTTTCTACAACCTTGTTGATGTTCCATTGTTGAGCAATCGACAAGAGCGTATTCGTAACCCAGTACAGAACCAGTCCGGACGGGAAGAACGCAAAAAACGCGGTGAACATGATCGGCATGATTTGCATCACTTTGACCTGAATGGGATCACCAACCTGCGGGTTCAGCTTTTGCTGGAAGAACATTGCCGCGCCCATGATCAGGGGCAGGATAAAGAATGGATCGCGCACCGACAGATCAGTAATCCAAAAGACGAATGGCGCCTGGCGCATCTCGACGCTTTCCAACAGCACCCAATAAAACGCGAGGAAGAACGGCATCTGAATCAGGATCGGCAGGCAGCCCGCGGCAGGGTTGACCTTCTCCGTTTTGTAGAGCTCCATCATTGCCGTGCTTTGTGCCTGTTTGTCGTCCTTGTAGCGCTCCTGCATCGCCTTGATGCGCGGTTGCAGGTTGCGCATTTTAGCCATCGAGCGACCGCTGGACTCGGTCAGCTTGTAGAAGACCAGCTTGATCAGGATGGTAACGAGGATAATCGCAGCACCCCAGTTTCCGACGATGCCGAAGACGAAATCCAATACCAGAAACAGCGGGTGCGAGATAATTGTTAGCCAGCCGTAATCGACTGTCAGCGAAAGCTTTTCGTGGACCTCGTCAAGCTGCGATTGCAGTTTCGGACCAACAAAAAGCGTTGTTGTGAAGGTGTGGCTTTCTCCCGGAGCGACAGCGACAACGGTGCCGATCGCTCGCGCCAGAGCAGTTGGATCGCCCTCGCCGCCAAGCGTCGTTTCGTAGCTCTGTTGAATCCCGGACTCCGGAACAACGGCAGTAACGAAGTGATGCTGAATCGCACCGAACCAGCCGTCGTCGGAACTGTATTTGTAGGCGCCATCGTCAAGCAGATCATCGCGCTTCAACTTCTCGGCCTTTTCCCCGTCGTAAATGATCGGGCCGTCGTAAGAGTATGAGTCGACATCGAACATCGAACGCTCTTGTTCGCGCAGGTAGCGGTCAATCTGCACGTACTCGGTTCCCTGCCATGCTGCGTCGCTGTTGTTGCTGACGGTCTGTTGCAGCTGAATAATATAGCTGCCACGAGTGAGGCGATAAGTCTTGGTAAATGTAATTCCGGCTTCGTTGGTCCATGACAGCGGCACGACCAGCGCGTCGCTGCTGCCCATGTCGAAGCTGCTTCTGCTGGCGTCGAAAACCACCTGATGATTTGCATCCGCAACACCGCCACGAGAAAGCAGGCCCGACTGAATTATGGCGAGGTTGTCTTGCTCGGCGCTCAGGAGGTTAACTTTTTCATCGGGGCGGTCTTTGGCGACCGGGTATTTGACCAGCGCCGCGCTGGTGAGCGTGCCACCGGCGGTGCTGATTTGCAGGTCGAGGGTGTCGGTTGTGACCTGTATGGTCGCCGCAGCAACCTGCGTCGTGTCTGGGGCGCGGGGCTCTAGTGATGGCAGCTCGCCGGGCACATCGGGTGCCGCAACGTTGTCGCCAAGTGCGGGCAGGCTGGTGTCAAGCTGCTCGGCCGGCGCAACAACCTCGGTCGGCGTTGACGCCGGCGGGGCCGCATAATCCTGCACCCACGCCTGATAGGTCATCCACGCAAGAACGCCAAAAATGGCCCAGAAAAGAAGTCGTTGATTGTCCATGCGTTCCCTAGTTCTGTGGTTCCTGCTCAGCCCCGGCTTGCATGCATTGCTGCCAGTGGCCGTCGAGGCTATCAAATATCTGTCGGTTGTTGCCGTTTCGCGCGCCTGGCTGGTTGATCACCACCACGTCCAGTCCCGCAAGCGCCGCCTGATTGAGTCGAAACGACTCTCTAACCAGACGCTTTAGTCTGGTTCGGCCAGTTGCCGCGCGGCAATTCTTTTTTGAGATCGCCAGACCGAGGCGCGCTACCCCGCCCTCGTTCGCCCGGCAGAGCACGGTAAACCATTTATCCCGGCTGCGCGCCGCCTTCTTAAAGACACGACCGTACGCCGCAGCATCGAGCAACCGGTTTTCCTTACGAAATCGGTGCGGCGAGCTGCCAGCTAATTGGGTTTGTTTGTCCGCAGCTGAAATCGCTTACGGGGTCAGTTTGGCGCGGCCCTTGGCGCGGCGTCGCTTCAACACGAGGCGGCCAGCCTTTGTAGCCATACGGGCACGAAAACCGTGTGTGCGTGCGCGTTTGATTGTGCTTGGCTGAAAAGTGCGTTTCATTTGTCCGATACCTGATACGTAAAACGTGACTAAGAAGGCCGAAATCGGCCCTCTTTTTAGACGGGCGGCAAGGTTACTTACATGCTAATACCGTGTCAATAGACGCTTATGGCGGCGTCCCGGCAGACGGTATAGACTGCCGGGTCCACATCCGTGAACAATACTAATAATAATTTTGGGGACTTCTTTGCCGGCCGAGATGACGCTTTGGAATCGCTGCATTCGCGACTTGCAGGCAGAGATTCCTGAGCAGCAATTTAATACCTGGATCCGGCCGCTACAGGCCGTCGAAGACGGCGGCGTTTTGCGCCTGCTTGCGCCGAACCGCTTTGTCGTCGACTGGTTGCAGGAACATTACATTGAGCGGATTGTTGAAATCGTTGATGGCTCTGACGCGACGGCCGAAGTCATCGTAGAGGTTGGCTCACGGCGCGCGGCGCCCGCAGCAACGCCCTCGCGGTCCCCAACCCCGCGTGTCTCGGCACCACGTCAGGCTTCGCCCGCCTCTCTGGAGTCGCGACTTAGTCCGGGCTTTACGTTTGACACGTTCGTCGAGGGCAAGAGCAATCAACTGGCCAAGGCCGCTGCCAGCCAGGTCGGTGAGAACCCGGGGAAGTCGTACAACCCGTTATTTATTTATGGTGGCGTGGGTCTGGGTAAGACGCACCTCATGCACGCGATCGGAAATGCGATGCTGGCGCGTAATCCAGCGGCCAAGGTGGCATATGTTCATTCAGAGCGCTTTGTAGGCGACATGGTCCGTGGGCTACAACACAACACCATTTCTGAGTTCAAGCGCTCTTATCGGTCCCTGGACGCGCTGCTCATCGATGACATTCAATTCTTTGCTGGCAAAGAACGCTCGCAAGAAGAATTTTTTCACACATTTAATGCGCTCCTGGAAGGACAGCGACAGATTATTTTGACCTGTGACCGCTACCCGAAGGAAGTTCACGGCCTTGAAGAGCGACTGAAGTCGCGCTTCGGCTGGGGCCTCACGGTCGCCATTGAGCCTCCGGAGCTTGAAACGTCGGTCGCAATTTTAATGAGCAAAGCGCAGGCAGAGGGCGTTGAGCTGCCGGATGAGGTCGCGTTTTTTATCGCCAAGCGGATTCGCTCAAACGTCCGTGAGCTTGAAGGCGCATTGCGGCGCGTGATTGCGAACTCGCGCTTCACCGAGCGCGCAATTAATCTTGATTTCGCGAAGGAGGCGTTGCGTGACCTGCTTGCTGTGCAGGCGCGCCTGGTCTCTATTGAAAACATTCAGAAAACCGTCGCAGAGTACTTTAAGATTCGCGTCGCGGATTTATTATCGAAACGGCGCAGCCGATCTATTGCGCGGCCACGGCAAGTCGCCATGGCCCTGGCTAAAGAGCTAACCAACCACAGCTTGCCGGAAATTGGCGATGCGTTTGGTGGCAGGGACCACACTACGGTTCTGCATGGCTGTCGGCGAATTGAGGCGCTGCGGAGCACAGACAAACGAATTGATGATGATTATGTGAATTTATTGCGGACTCTCACCGGCTAATGTGGATAATTATTGGATAAGTAGTGGATAAGCAGTGGGTAAGATTTGGGTCTTTTTTATCCACAGGCTACACACAGGTGGGTGATAGGATATACATAAGATCTTCGGTAGGGTTTTGGTTATTAACATATTGATTTTATTGGTGTTTATTTTTTTATCCACAGGGCTTGTGGCCCTTAATAATAGTAATAAATAACTAATATATAAATTTTATCAACAGGTGGAATGCATGAAATTACACGCTGGTCGTGATGTTCTTTTAAAACCTCTTCAAGCAGTAATTGGTGTGGTTGAAAGACGGCAAACAATGCCAATTCTTTCAAACGTCTTACTGGTAGCGCGAGAAGGTGTGTTATCGGTTACGGCAACAGACCTAGAGGTAGAGCTTGTTGCGACAGCTGGGGTAACGGTAGACGCTGGCGGCGAAATCACAGTGTCCGGGAGAAAGTTACTGGATATCTGTCGAGCGCTGCCCGATGGCTCCGATATTGATATAAGTCTGTCCGGCGAAAAACTCGTCGTTCGTGCCGGTCGGAGTAAGTTCAGTTTGGCAACGCTGCCAGCAGCTGAGTTTCCGAGCGTTGAAGATATTAAAGCGGGCCAAACGATTCAGGTTTCGCAGGCAGTCCTGGGCCGCCTGATAGAGAAGACGCATTTTTCGATGGCGCAGCAGGACGTTCGCTACTACTTGAATGGAATGTTGCTCGAGACCAGCGGTAAGTTCCTGCGCGCTGTCGCTACCGATGGCCACAGACTTGCGCTTTGCGAAGCTGAGATCGACGGCGCTTCGTTCGAAGAACAGCAGGTTATTGTGCCACGCAAGGGCGTGCTGGAATTGCAGCGGCTGATGGATGGCGAGGGTGACCTCAATATCGAGCTGGGGGCTAATCATGTGCGCATCCAGTTGCAAGACATTCGCTTCACATCGAAGCTGATCGATGGCCGCTTTCCGGAATATGATCGCGTAATACCCAAAGAATCCAGCAATGAGTTAAAGGCGGATAAAGCCCTTTTTCGCGGCGCGCTGCAGCGCACGGCGATTCTCTCGAACGAGAAATATAGAGGAATACGGCTAGTTATAAGGGATAGCGGCGTGGTTATTCAAGCGCACAACCCGGAGCAGGAAGAGGCGGAAGAGGAGTTGGAAGTTGCCTACAGCGGAGAAGACATTGAGATTGGGTTTAACGTTAATTACCTTCTTGATGCGCTCGGAGCGGTAGAAGGTGAAGAGGTCACGCTGTCCGTGCTGGATAGCAATTCGAGCTGCCTTATTCGCCAGCCTGGGCGGGACGATGGCAAGTTTGTCGTGATGCCAATGCGCCTGTAGGGCGCGTACGGTCGGGTGCCGATCCAGCAGTTCACAGCGCAGAATTTCCGCTGCCTTGAAAACATCGAGCTGGATGCCGATCCACAATACAATCTTATTTATGGCCGAAACGCGTCCGGCAAAACCAGCGTGCTCGAGGCTATTGCGTATCTGGGACGCGGAAAGTCTTTTCGCGGCGCCGCCACAACCGATTTGATTCGGCACGGGGAACAGGAATTCGTGCTGTTCGGGCAGGTTGAAGATGGCGGGAGGGTGGCCAAAGTCGGGGTCCGCAACAGCCACAGTGGGCTGGAGACGCGAATTGACGGAGATAAAGAGGGTGGTGCTGCCGCCCTTGCGGCCGCACTCCCGGTGCAGATCATTGACCCTGACGTTCATGAATTGGTCGCCGGCTCGCCGGATCAGCGCCGTCGCTACCTGGATTGGATAGCGTTCCACGTGGAACATGGTTTTCTCGATGCGTGGCGGCGCTTTCGGCGCGCGCTAAAACAGCGCAACGCGGCGCTGCGTGCTGGTGCCTCAAACGCGACCCTGGATGGCTGGAACGCGGAATTCGCTGCGTTGGGGGCGATGGTTGACGGCGGTCGGCGAAACGCACTTGCGGCGGCGATCGAGGGCCTTTCAGAGGCGGGCGCAGACCTGTTGGGGAGTGAGGTTGGGTTTGAGTATCGGGCTGGGTGGAACGAAGAGCAGGGGTTGCTGCAAGCGCTGGAAGATAGCGTCGAGCGGGACCGTCAGCACGGGAGTACTCAGTACGGACCGCACCGGGCCGATCTAAAGCTGAGCCACGATAGTCGCCGCGCGCGCAAACTTGTTTCCCGCGGCCAACAAAAGCTGCTCGCCTGCGCAATGGTCATCGCGGCAGCAGAGACAGCACAAACGGCGTTGGAGCGTCCGCTCCTGCTTTTGCTGGACGATCCGGGGGCAGAGCTGGATAGCGAGTCCCTTGGCAGATTGATGCGCCGTGTTGTTGGGCTTGGCAGCCAGGTTATTGCCACCAGCCTTGAGCCAAGAACACCGCTTTTTCCAGCCGCAGCCAAAGCGTTCCACGTGGAACACGGCGTGCTGCAGGAAGCGACGATAATTCCTTAAGAAATAAGGATTTGGGGGTACTTTACGCCCCCTGCTTTGGTACAATGGTCCGGCTGTATCCAGAGGACACGGAATGACCGACCCAAGCGAATATACTTCCAGTAATATCAAGGTCTTAAAGGGCCTTGAGGCCGTTCGAAAACGACCGGGCATGTACATCGGCGACACCGATGACGGCACCGGCTTGCACCACATGGTTTTTGAGGTTGTTGATAACTCAATCGACGAGGCCCTGGCGGGACATTGCAGTGTAGTCACGGTGACGATTCATGCAGATGAGTCGGTTACGGTCAGCGATGATGGACGCGGCATTCCTGTAGACATACACCCGGAAGAGGGGCGCTCTGCCGCCGAAGTCATCATGACGGTCCTGCATGCCGGTGGTAAGTTTGATGACAACTCCTACAAGGTTTCAGGCGGCCTGCACGGCGTCGGCGTGTCCGTGGTTAACGCACTTTCGGAGCACCTGGTCTTAACGGTTCACCGCGAAGGTAAAACCTACCAGCAGGAATATGAGCACGGCGAGCCCAAGGCACCGCTCAAACAGATCGGCGAGACGGATCGCACGGGCACAACGCTTCGCTTCAAGCCCAGCAGCAACACCTTCACAAACATCGAGTTTCATTACGATATTCTTGCGGGTCGCCTGCGAGAGTTGTCGTTTCTTAATTCTGGCGTTCGCATTCAACTGGTTGATGAGCGCTCCGAGCGCGAGGATCTCTTTGAATACGAGGGCGGCATCAAGGCTTTCGTTAAGCACCTGAATCGCAATAAAACGCCCATACACAACACGGTTTTTCACTTTTCGACCATGCAGGACGGCGTCGGCGTGGAAGCGTCGCTGCAATGGAACGATGGTTATCAGGAAAACATGTTCTGTTATACGAACAATATTCCGCAGCGCGACGGCGGCACGCACCTTTCTGGTTTTCGCACAGCCCTGACCCGGACGCTCAATTCCTATCTTGAGAAAGAGGTCAACACCAAGAAAGACAAGTTCACGCCCTCAGGCGATGACGCGAGAGAGGGCCTGACTGCGGTGTTGTCTGTGAAGGTCCCAGACCCGAAATTTTCATCTCAAACTAAGGAAAAATTAGTTTCATCTGAAATCAAAGGCATTGTAGAGCAGGCCATGGGCAGCCGCTTGCAGGACTTCCTGTTAGAACACCCGCAAGAAGCAAAGGCGATCGTTTCGAAAATCGTTGACGCGTCGAGGGCCAGAGAGGCTGCGCGCAAAGCCAGAGAGATGACGCGACGCAAGGGCGCGCTGGATATTGCAGGACTGCCAGGCAAGCTTGCGGACTGCCAGGAAAAAGACCCTGCGCTGTCCGAGCTGTTTCTAGTGGAGGGTGACTCCGCTGGCGGCTCTGCAAAACAAGGACGCGATCGACGTACGCAGGCGATCCTGCCGCTAAAAGGCAAAATTCTTAACGTGGAGAAAGCGCGCTTCGACAAGATGTTGTCGTCTGTCGAGGTAGGCACGCTGATAACCGCGCTTGGTTGCGGCATCGGTCGCGATGATTTTAATGTCGACAAGCTGCGCTATCACCGCATCATTATCATGACTGACGCGGACGTTGATGGCTCACACATTCGCACCCTGTTGCTGACTTTTTTCTACCGGCAAATGCCCGAGCTCATCGAGCGCGGCCATATTTATATCGCGCAACCGCCGCTGTACAAAGTCAAGCGCGGCAAACAAGAGGTGTACGTTAAAGACGACGCCGAGCTGAATACCATTCTGCTGAATGCGGCGCTCGATAATGCAAACCTGCATGTGACTAAAGATGCGCCTGCGCTCTCCGGCATTGCACTGGAAACCCTGGCCAAAGAACACATTGCGGTAGAGGCGATCATTGCCAGGCTCGCCGCGCGTTACGACGAAGCCGTGTTGCGAACTCTTAGCGGCATGCCTGAAGTTACGAGCGAGCTTAGCGAAGATCTCGACAAGCTCGCCGAGTGGACGGCCGCGCTTTCCGCCGCGCTACCAAAAAGCAGCGGCGACCGAGCGTACACCGGAACTGGCGGAACCTATTCGGCTACGCTTGATCGTGGCAATGAAGACGGTGAGGGCGTGCGCATCGGCATCACTCGCGTACAACACGGCATCGGCGCAACGCGGTACTTGCCGCGAGAATTTTTCGCCAGCAACGAATATCGCCACATTAGTGCGCTCAGCGCGAAGCTCTCCGATCTACTGGGCGACGGTGCATTCGTGCAGCGTGGCGAGCGACAGGCCGACGTCGCGGTTTTTGCGGAAGCGATTGAGTGGCTAATGTCTGAAGCGCGACGTGGACAATCGATCCAACGCTACAAAGGCCTTGGTGAGATGAATCCGGCGCAGCTTTGGGACACCACGGTTAACCCCGAAACGCGCAGACTTATGCAGGTGCGGGTTGAAGATGCGGTTAAAGCAGATGACATCTTTACGACGCTGATGGGCGACCAGGTCGAGCCGCGCCGCGAGTTCATCGAGAAGAACGCGCTTACAGTAGCGAACCTCGACGTCTAACAAATCCGTAATGGTCTCCGCGCGCAAATTGATTCACACGGCTTTCCTCTTTGCGCTGCCGGTCATTGTCGCGTGCTTCGGCCTGTCAGTGTGGTCCGCGTTGGCGCTAACTATCGGTGCCTTATTGTGGCGCTGGCTCATCGTTTTGAGTCGGCTTGTAGTGCGAGATAAGCGCCCCGCCGTCGTGCTCGAAACCATTGCCGCGAGCCACTTCGCCGAAAAAGCGCGCTGGTGTCTGGACCGCCTCGGTATCGATTACACCGAGGTGTGTAGCGGTGGCCTGGTAGGCGTGATGTTTACGGGTCGTACCGTGCCACGACTCAATATTCGAACCGGCATCGTGCGCTCATCGATCGGCAACTCCGCAGAAATACTTCGCTATCTTTGGGGCGAGCACAGCGCGCGACTTGATACCGCCGCGTTCCTCGAGCCAACGCCGGAACGGCTCGAGCTGGAGAAGAAAATTGATCGCTGCGGCCTGTACCTGCAACAGTGGATCTACTATCACCTGCTGCTCGACCGCAAGTTGACGCTCCACCTGTGGGGCGCAAACAACCCCGATGTGCCGGCCTGGCAACGCGGCCTCATGCGTCTGCTGTTCCCGCTAACGGCGGCGTATTTACGCTACGCCCTCTCAATCTCGGAGGAGCGCTATGCTTCCGCTTCACAACATATTGAAGCGCTTCTTGCTGAGGTCGATGTACAGCTCGCCGACGGACGCCATTCGATTTTAGGTGGTGACGAACTAAACTACGTCGACATCACGTTCGCATCGATCATGGGCTTGTGGGCGCAACCCGATAATTACGGCGGCGGAGCGGCCGACGCAGCTCGGGTGCCGAGGAACCAGTTGCCCGCGCCAATGCGCGCAGATATCGAGCGCTGGAGCGAGGACCATCCGCGAGCAACGGCATTCATCGTACGCATGTACGCTGAGGAACGTTTGCAGTGAAAAACAAAACCATCATCGCAACATTGTCTATTCTTGTAATGCTTAGCGCGTGCGCGGCACAAGAAGAAGCGACGACCCAGGACGCCGAGCAAGCGGTTCGCGATTTCATCGCGGTGCGTGAGCTGGCAGAGACGATGGAAATACGCACGTCCAACAGTGACCATTGGGAAGAAATCGATAAAAATTTTATTATCTACAAAGCACGCCAAGAGGTTTTTCTAATCGAGTTTGCGCGGCGCTGCTACGAGCTGGGCGAGTATCCGGTTGTTGCAGACAAACGAACAAGCGGAAATGTTATCCGTGCGCGCTTCGATACCTTGCGCGGCTGCATTATTGCCAAGATGTTTCCGCTGACAGAGGGTGAAGTTGAGGAGCTCTCGGCTATCGGCGAGTCGCCTGGCAGTCGCAACTAACAGGATTGAATGTTGTCTATCGAACTACCACGGCCAAACCGTGAAAAATACTAAGGGGATATTGTGAAAAAACTTATTCTTAGCGCAGCCGCGCTTTTGTTGCTGTCTGCGTGCGGGCAGGAGTCCACTCCGGAGGCGCCAGCGGCAGAGCCCGCAGCACTTATCTCCGGCCTGAATCTCGACGCGATGGACACCAGCGTCAAGCCCGGTGATGACTTCTTTCGTTACGTCAATGGCACGTGGCTGGACGAAACAGAAATGCCGGCCGACAAGTCACGTTACGGCGAATTTAATGTTATCGCGGATGAGGCACAGGCGAACGTCAAAACGATTGTCGAAGAATCGGCAAATGGCGATTTCGCTAAAGGCACCGACGAACAAAAGGTTGGCGATCTGTACAAGTCTTACCTCGACATGGAAACACGCGATGCCCGGGGCATCGAGCCGCTGCTGCCGGAATTTGAGATTATTGATGCGATCTCAGACTACGATGATCTTGCTGTGTATTTCGCCAGAGCAAGTCGCTACGGAATCAGCGTGCCGCTGGATCTGGAGCAGCTTGTTGACTGGAACGACCCAACCCAATATTCCATGATAATTACACAGGGTGGGCTCGGCTTGCCGGATAGCGAATATTATTTGCTCGAGGATGAAAAATCGGCAGAAATTCGGGCGAAGTATGTCGAGCATCTCGAGAAGATTTTTGATCTGGCGGGGCTCCCTGAAGGCGGCAACGCAGCAATAGCAGTCATGGCGCTCGAAACGCGGCTTGCCGAGAAGAACATGACTAAGGAGCAGGGTCGAGAGCGCGCCCAGAATTACACGCCAGTTGCGCGAGCCGATCTGGGCGAGATCATGCCGCAGATGAAGTGGGATCTTTACTTTGCCGAATTCGGTGTACCGGAGGTAGGCAGTGTTGTTGTTTACGGACACGAGCGAGGCTATTTTGCTGATCTCGATCAAATAATTCACGACACCGATCTCGACACCTGGAAAACATACCTTAAGTGGCGAACGCTGCGCTCCTCGGCAACGCTGCTAACCGCAGACCTTGATAATCAAAACTTTGATTTCTATGGTCGGACTCTGGCTGGCATCGAAGAGCAACAAGTGCCTTGGCGACGGGCAACAGCTACCGTCAGTGGCTCGCTTGGTGAGGTAGTCGGCAAAGTATATGTCGCGCGCCACTTTCCACCCGAAGCGAAAGAACGCATGGAAATATTGGTCACCAACCTGGTCAACGCGTACGAGAAGAGCATCAACGAACTTGACTGGATGAGCGATGAGACCAAAGTTGAAGCGCTTAGAAAGCTTTCCAAGTTTACGGCGAAAATTGGTTATCCGGACGAATGGCGCGACTATTCGGCGCTTGACGTAGAAGCGGACGATCTCGTCGGCAACATACACCGCGTAAGGCTGATGAATCACCAAAGGGACATTGATCGCCAGGGTGGCGAGGTTGATCGTGGTGAGTGGAACATGACTCCGCAAGTGGTTAACGCGTCATATTCTCCGGCGCTCAACCAGATCACTTTCCCGGCGGCCATTTTGCAGCCACCGTTCTTCAACCTTGCCGCTGATGAGGCCGTTAACTACGGGGCCATCGGCGCCGTCATCGGCCACGAAATCGGCCACGGCTTTGATGACCAGGGCAGCACCTTCGATGGCGATGGCACGCTGCGCAACTGGTGGACCGACGAAGATCGCGCAGAGTTTGAGAAGCGCACGGGTAGGCTGGTTGCGCAATACGATGCCTTCAAACCGTTCGACGATCTTGCTGTGAACGGCACGTACACGCTGGGCGAGAATATTGGCGATCTTGGCGGCATCAGTATTGGGCTACTAGCCTACAACATGTCGCTCGAAGGCAAAGAACCGCCCGTCATTGACGGTTTTACCGGCGAGCAACGGGTATTTCTTGGCTTTGGTCAGGTGTGGCGCAGCAAGATTCGCGATGAGCGCTTGCGCCAGCAGATACAAACCGATCCCCACGCGCCCGCGGTGTATCGTGCAAACGGGTCGGTACGCAACGTACCCGAGTTTTACGCAGCCTTCGACGTGAAGGAAGGTGACGCGCTCTACCTGCCACCGGAGGAGCGCGTCAAAATCTGGTAGGGATCGAGCCTGAAGGCCCTCCTACGGCGTTGGTCCGTACATGTCGCCGTAGAAGTCGCCTTCGTTCCAGGTCGGCCGGGCATCGTCATTTCCGATGCCCCAGCCGATGCGGGCATTTGCACGCGTGAACTTCAGCGCCGCATCCCAATTGATCGGTCGCGTTAAGTCATCAGAAGGCTTGTGGTAGTGATTCAGCAAATGATCCTTAACGACGGCCGGCCCATCAACGTCCGGGTCTGAAGATTGATTGGAGGTGTCCAGCCAAATCGCAGTGATGCCCTGCTTCACAAACGAGAATTGATCGCTACGTGAAAACAGAATCTCTTCAGGCAGCGGGTCGGGAACAAGGGTAAAGCCCTCTGCCGTGGCGGCCGCGTCGGCAATCGCACCCAGCGATGAGTGCTCGGCACCGAAAGCTACCATTTCATCAATCGGGAATAGAAACAGCGGCATGTCCATGTTTACGTTCGCGACAATCGATTCTTTCGTTACCGTTGGATAGTGCGCGAAGTAATCCGACCCCAACAGGCCGCTTTCCTCGGCCGTGAGTGCGACAAACAGAATAGAGCGGCGCGGCGGGTTCGCTGCTAAGGCACGTGCCGCCTCGATCATGATCGCGGTACCCATGGCGTTGTCGTACATGCCGTTATAGATGTCGTCGCCCTCGATCGGCAGGCTGCGACCGATGTGGTCAAGGTGCGCCGTATAAATGATGTACTCATTGGCGAGCTCAGGGTCTGTGCCGCGCAAGAGCCCGACCACATTGGGGCTGGTGATGCGTTGGTGTGATGTCTTGCGTGCCAGCGAAACCTCAAACCCCAAAGGCACTGAGGCGGACTCTGAGGCCTCGATAGCGTCCCGCGCCTCCTCGAAGCTAATAGGCGTTCCTGCGAACATTTCCGTGGCGAACGCAGGGCTGACCAGAACGGAGCCGCGAATCTCAGGGATGTAGTTGGCGGCCTCGCCGGAAGCATTGACCCACGTCTTGCTGGGCTTGACACCGACCACTTGTTTGGCCCGTTCCCAAGGAAAACTTTCCTCGGTTTTCCGCGAGAACAGCATAATCGCCCCGACCGCTCCGCGCGCAGCCCACTCTTTTGATTTATTGGTTGTTGACGAAAAATGCGCGAGTTTATCGCCAGTGATACTGGCAGGCCCGCCGTTAAAAAAAGCGACAATTTTGCCGTCAAGATCGACCCCGTCGAGATCCGAATAGCCGAACTCCGGCGCGTGGGCTCCGTAGCCGACATAAACAACTTCGCCGCGAACGCCCGTGTCAGCGCGGACTTTATCGCCGCTCATGACGAACTCTTCGCGAAACCCCAGCTCGACGTCACCGCCATCGCGATGCACCGTCATCGCCGGGCTCTCCGAATCAAGAAGGTAGGTCTGCAGCTCAACCTGCTGATACCACTCCTCGCTGCCGCCGGGCTCGAGGCCAATTTCGGCGTACTGCTCCGCAACGTATTTCGCGGCGAGTTCATAGCCCGCGTGGCCCGGCTCGCGGCCCTCGAGAGCATCATCTGCGAGGTAGGTAAGGTGCGAGTTAAGCCCCTCTTGGGTAATCAAATCCAGTGGGTCGTTACTCGTAACGGCAACTTCTTCGGATTTTTCCGAACAAGCGCCAAGCGTTAGCACGACGGCGGCTATCATCAAAAATCGATTCATGGTTTTTCCTC
>RCNC010000122.1_pt1 | contig 41782 bp, 40 predicted proteins | sample 2041301 | NCBI WGS metagenome assembly RCNC01 (sample SAMN09708231, study PRJNA481090) | Marine sediment metagenome, whole genome shotgun sequencing project. | biome: marine sediment; feature: ocean; material: sediment; isolation source: Sewage treatment plant 13A marine sediment (STP13A) ...
TATTTATATCGCCTAAAAATTTCAGTGTAAGATGAATATTTTCCGGACGCACCCACCTCGCTTTAAACCCATAAGACTTTAACCTTTCTTGAATCTTACGAATAAAAGCAATAATTTCCTCAGGAAGTTCTATGGCTATAAACGCTCTGGCAGTATCAGACATCTCGTATCCGTTCACGCTCATTCGGAACAAAAAGGTATCTCAATCTACGTCTTGTAAGCGTTCACAGGTGCTGCAGATGTGCGTTATCAGGGCGATCATATAGTCGCTGGCTATGCTGGTTGCCCTGATCGCGCGCAGATGCGGTGCCTGATAACGCTTACGACATCTCTTACCGATTATCTTGACGGAAGCGTAAATTGCGGCTCTCCGATTATAAATTTCCCCGTTGATATCTTTTTCTTTAAAATCTCAGCAATCTCACGGGCCTTTACAATGCTCGAAAGTGGTACAGTGGGCACGTTTTTACCTTTTAATTTTATATGACCGCTTTTAAGTTCCGCGTAACTTACCTGGCCGTAACTTTTGGAAATTCCGTTTGGATAATCATGACCGTAATCAATAATCTGGGTAAATATCTCTTCATCCGATATCGCCGTATACTTAACCATTTCTTCGTTCAATATGGGAATAGGAACCCCAAGTCCTACAGCAAGCGAGCATCCATACCCCTGTATACTCAATCCCATAAGCCACTTTTGATTCATCTTCTTCAAATTGCCCATTACCATCAGCGTTCCGGCCGGTGTGACGGGAACTCCCTTTTTTGTTCTCTTTACAGAAGGCTTATGCTGAGTACCGTGCCATGTGACATACCCCTCTGTACCGCCGAGGAAAATTCTGGTTCCAATCCCGATAGTCTTGTAATAGGGGTCGTTAAAAAGCGGGCTGAGCTGCCCTGCTGAGCAGTAGTTTGCATTGGCTGCTTTTGGTTTTAATGCGCCCATATATGTATAAACTGTTTTTTTTGTCAGATTTATCGCACAGTTATAGTTCTGATAGGCGTTTCTTGAATTACATAACATGGCCTGTGGAAGTGTACGCAGGGTTATTTCTTTTTCGATCATCCGGTTGGGATAACAATCCGTTCCATAACCTTTAGCCTTTAAATGAACTTTTTTCCCAGCTAAAAGATCCTGTATCACATGTCCGCCGCCATAGTTAAATTCACCGGGATAGACTTTGTTAAGCGGATCATCCTCACATGGCTCAGTAGCCCCTAGGTAGCAATCGACTGCAGCTATGCCGGCGTATGCTGGTACGTTATTAAGCCAGACACTGGACGCCTTTATCCCAGGCTTTGAATGCCCGAAATTTATAAATGCTCCTGAAGAGCACATTGGAGCAAATGTACCGGTTGTAACTACATCAACATGCGTAGCGGCCTTTACAGCCCCTTCTTTTTTTACAATATCGATAATCTCCTCGGCAGTAACAACAACGACTTTACCGGATTTTATCTTTTCATTTATCTGCTGATAGGTCTTGTTGACTTTGTGTTTTTTCATTAAAGCTTTTTCCTTTATCTTTCAATAAGATATATTAGACTGTAAGACTGACTCCATAGCTGACAAAGATAAAATTAGTACCAGCAATAATAATGATAATCAAGGTAAAGTTTTTCGTTTCTTGACTTTTCACAGCCTTCACGGTAAAATTTTTTGTATTATATGTTTGGAATAAAATTTCCCATAGAATAATAACATAAACTATAGCGGACACATAATGAACAACCTCGTTAAAATTGAAGACATATCCATAGGTCAAAACGCTCCCCTTGCTTTGATTATGGGGCCATGCGTAGTAGAAGATTATGAAACGACCTTTGAAATAGCATCCTTTCTAAAGGAACTTACTGCAAAGTTGGACATTCCCTTTATATTCAAAGCGTCCTATGATAAGGCCAACCGTACTTCTATCAACTCTTTCAGAGGCCCCGGAATTATGGACGGTCTTAAAATCTTAAATAATATCAAAGAAAAACTGAACGTCATGATACTTTCTGATGTTCACAGTATAAGTGAAGTTGCCGACGCAGCGCAGGTTCTGGATATCATTCAAATCCCTGCATTTCTATGCAGACAGACTGATTTCATACTCGAAGTCTCAAAAGCGGAAAAACCGGTAAATGTTAAAAAAGGACAATTCCTCGCCCCATGGGATATTGTAAATGTTGTGGAGAAAATAAGATCTACCGGAAATAACCGGGTACTGATTACAGAAAGGGGTGCAATGTTCGGATACAACAACCTGGTTGCCGACTTTCGCAGCATAAAGATAATGCAAGATACCGCAGGACCTGTAATTTTTGACGCGACGCACAGTATTCAGCTTCCAGGCGGAGCCGGTACAAGTTCCGGGGGACAAAGGGAATTTGCTCCAGTACTTGCAAAAGCAGCGGTTGCTGCAGGTGCTGACGGAATTTTCATGGAGGTTCACAAGGACCCTGACAAAGCCCTTTGTGATGGACCAAATTCATTAAGACTTGACGGCCTTGAAGAACTCCTTACCTGCCTGAAGGCGATAAAAAAGGCTGTAAGCAGTTAAACCATTGATGGCGTCGTAAAAAGTCTCACCTAATGCGTTGTAGCGGTTTTTCAGAAACTCGACATGCTATATGTATAGTCTCGTGTCTGAAAAATCGCCACGCCTTTTTATCCCGCTAATTTTTAGCGGGGGTATATGAGCCTTTTACTTAGCCATCCGGCGCTTATTAAAATGCTTTTTACGAATTCATCAACCATTGATACATCGGATAAACATATTTTATGCTTGAAAATAAATTAAAAAAAATTAAACTCCTACTTCTCGACGTAGATGGCGTCCTCACCGATGGTAGCGTCATATACAATGACAGTGGGGAGGAAATAAAGGTATTCAATGTAAAGGACGGCCTCGGTATAAGACTCCTTATTGAGGCTGGAATAAAGGTATGCATTATCACAGGAAGGAAGTCGGATGCCCTTAAACATCGCTGTAAAAATCTTGGTATTGACCAGATTTTCCAAGGAGTGAAAGATAAGGGCTCTCTCCTTGATCTTATCTTTAAGCAAACAGGATTAACGTCTGATGAAACGGCATTTATTGGTGATGATCTTCTTGACCTTTCTATTATGAATCTTGTTGGGACTCCAATTGCAGTATCTGATGCCCATGACTCGGTTATCAAAAAAGCATCGATAGTTACAACGGCAAAGGGCGGCAAGGGAGCTGTTAGAGAAATCAGCGAAGCAATACTGAAAGCAAAAGGATTATGGGAGAAGATACTTAAACGGTATTCATAATGTCTGTCATAAAATATAAAAATCCTAAAAAGCTGAAACTTTTTTTACTTGCATTTATTGTTATTGCCTTAACTGTTGTAATTGCTGTTTTTATTAATTATCGTCGCATTTTAGAAAATCCCGAAAAGCTTATTTCTTCTTTTCCGGAGGATTCAAACCTGTCAATAGGTAAAATACACCAAACATCAACAAAAAACGGAGTAAAAGAATTCACCCTTGATGCCGCTTCTGCCTATTATACTGCCTCAAAAAAAAAGGTGGTTTTAAACGATTTATCCGTAACCTTTTTTCTTGAGAATAAGCAGGAAGTTTATCTGACAGCAAATAAGGGAATTTTACAAACAGATTCAAAGGATATTGAAATTACAGGCAACGTTGTTGTGACAAATGAAAGCTCCAGGCTTTTTACTGAAAAAATACAATATAAACGCGGCCGCCATCTCCTTTTATCAAAGGTTCCTGTTAAAATTGTTGGAAATTCCTATCAGCTTACAGCCGACAGGATGTCTTTGGATTTAAATACAAACAAGACAGTGTTTGAAGGGAGAGTAGAGGGCGCTTTCAGTGAGAATTTTACAATCTAATCTGACTTGTTGCCCTGTATTATCTGTTTTGTACGGAGCTTTTATTTTTAAAGCCCTGCTGATAACCCTGCTGATAACACGGGTTGGATATGCTGATGATAAGCTGCCGGTTCATGCAGATAAAAATAAAAACAGGATAATTCATATAAATGCTGAGAGACTGACCTCAAACATTGAAGATGGCTGGGCTCAATTTACGGGAAATGTTTGTGTAACTCGTGAATCATTAATCATTAAATCCGACAGTCTTAAAATTTATTATAAAAAATTATTTAGAGGTAAAAACAAATCGGCAACAGGTCAGGAATTGATTGAAAAAATTATTGCAACGGGAAATGTACATATAAAGTCCGATGAACTGGTTGCCATATCACATCAAGCAATATATACTAAAGAGACTGGCATCATAATTTTGTCAGGTCCTGATTCAAAAGTTGTTAGCGGAAATAATTCTATTGCAGGATCAAAAATAATCCTTTACATGGATGAGAAAGGTATTAAAGTCACAGGCAGCGGCACTAAGCGTGTTGAAGCTGAATTTCAAGGCAATAAGGAATAAATATTATCTCAAATGACAACACTGCTTCTAAAAAACTTAAGCAAAACCTATAATGGAAAACATGTTGTAAGCTCTGTAAGCTTGAATATTGAAAGCGGCACCGTAGTTGGTCTTCTTGGTCCAAACGGTGCGGGAAAAACAACAACATTTTACCTGACTATTGGGTTGATAAAACCTGATGGGGGAAACGTTTTTCTGGATGAAGAAGATATCACAAATTATCCCATGTACCTGAGAGCTCGCAGGGGTGTCGGTTATCTTCCCCAGGAAACCTCGATATTTAGAAAACTTACTGTGAAACAAAATATCCTGGCAATACTTGAGACCCTCCCTATTTCCAAAACCGAGCAAAATGATCGTGCAAATACACTCCTTGATGAGCTAGGCATAAAACATCTTTCCAAGCAAAAGGCCATTTTTTTATCCGGAGGTGAAAAGCGACGTCTTGAAATCTCGCGTGCGCTGGCCACTAATCCGTCTTTTATTCTTCTTGATGAGCCTTTTGCAGGCATAGATCCTCTGGCAGTCATAGACATTAAAAAAATTATAGATCACCTTAAAAACCGCGGAATCGGAGTTCTCATATCTGATCATAATGTTAGGGAAACACTTGGCGCCTGCGACATGGCTTACATATTAAACGAAGGGAAAGTTATTGAATTTGGCTCACCTGAAAAAATAACCGCCAGCGAAACAGCTCGCAGGATTTATTTGGGAAACGAATTCACATTATAAAATGGCACTTGAACTAAGACAGCAGTTAAAATTAACTCAGCAGCTCATCATGACTCCACAGCTCCAGATGGCAATAAAGCTCCTGCAGCTTTCCAGACAGGAGCTTGTGGATAAAATTAAACAGGAGTTGGAAGAAAATCCTGCTCTTGAAGAGGTCCAAGAGACTTTAGCTGAAGAACAAGCCCCAGATCAAAAAGACAAAGATAAAAAAGATGAAACTTCAGTAAAAGAAGTTGCCATAGAAGAAAAAATCAATGATGATATCGACTGGAGCAATTACCTTGATGAATACAATTCTCCCGGTAGAATCAATTTTGAATCCGAGAGCAAAGATACTCCGAGATATGAAGCCTTTATAGCTTCAAAAGAATCATTAAGCGACCATCTCCTCTGGCAGTTTCTGATGACATCCCCGTCAAGGAAAGAAACAAATATCGGCAGTCTTATTATCGGCAATCTTAATAGGGACGGCTATCTGGAGATCTCCGTGGAAGAAATCGCTAGAATGGGTGCGTCGGATCCTCTAACGATTGAAAAAATATTATCCCTGATTCAAACATTTGACCCGGTTGGAATAGGTGCAAGGGATCTTAAAGAATGTCTTTTAATACAGATCAAGCATTTGAAAATTGACGATACCCTGGTTAAAAATATTATTACAGACCATCTGGGCAACCTTGAAAAAAGAAATTACAAAGCCATATGTAAAGCCTTAAAAACAAGTATTGAAAACGTCATCGCCGCTGTAGATATTATACAGAAACTCGAACCAAAGCCCGGACGAGAGTTTTCCGATGAAAATCCTCAGTACATCACTCCTGATATTTATGTTCATAAACTCGAAAATGATTTCGTAGTCATGCTAAACGATGATGGCATGCCAAAACTTCGTGTTAGTTCCTTTTATAAAAAATCGATAAGCCACGGGAACAAAATCACAGGTGAAGTCGAGGATTATATTCAGGGTAAACTCCGTTCTGCTGCCTGGCTCATCAAAAGTATTCATCAGCGGCAAAAGACAATTTACAGGGTAATGGAAAGTATTTTAAAATTCCAGCGGGATTTTTTTGAAAAAGGAATATCAAATTTAAAACCGATGGTGCTAAGAGACGTTGCCCAGGACATAGATATGCATGAATCAACAATCAGCCGGGTTACAACAAACAAATATGCTTATACTCCTCAGGGCATTTTTGAATTGAAATATTTTTTTAACAGTTCTATCAGGCGTGTTCATGGCGGTACGATAGCATCTGCCAGTGTTCAGGAGAAAATAAGACAAATAATTGCCGGCGAAGACCCGAAAAATCCTTTCAGCGATGATAAAATCTCGAAAATTTTAGAAGAGGCACATATCAGTATTGCACGGAGAACTGTTGCAAAGTATCGGGACATACTAAAAGTACTGCCATCTAACAGGCGCAAACAAATATAGGGAGATAATTAGTATGCAAACATCTGTAACATTTAAGAATCTTGACCCCTCGGAAAATTTAAAATCATATGTAGCGGACAAACTTGATCGTTTTGACAGGTTGCTTAATAATCCTGCGGAAGCCAAGGTTGTTCTTTCCGTTGAAAAATTTCGTCACATCGCTGAAATTAACATAATCGGTGACAAGCTTAATATAAACGGCAAAGAAGAAACAAACGACATGTATTCAGCAATAGATATGGTCCTGGATAAACTTGAAAAACAGATAAAAAAGAGCAAACAGAAAATCAGGGGGCGTAGGAAAAACTCAAAAGCAAGGGCAAAAAGGACAATTTCATATGAAACATCTCCCTTTGAAGATGAAACAGAAGGACAAATCAAAATAAAAAATATCGAATATAAACCGATGGATATAGAAGAAGCGGTTTTGCAGCTGGATCTGGTAAGTTATAATTTTCTCGTATTCACAAATGCAAGAACAGAAAAAACAAATGTACTTTATCGTCGAAAGGACGGCCATCTCGGGCTTATTCAGCCCAGCTCGTAAAAAGTTGAATATACCACAGAGACCACAGAGCTCGCGGAGATAAATGGTTAATAAAGCAATATATTCTCTGTGGGCCCTGTGGTGAAAAATGACTTTTTACGACGCCATCAATAATGACAAGTTTAAAAATATGTTGCCTTTGACAATATTGAAAAAAGTCTTATTTTATCGAATTAAGTAAATAAATTTTCTACCTAAGTTTGGTATATAAAAAATGAAAATTCTTGACGTTTTGCAAAAAGAATCAATTATCAGTGACTTGAAGTCACAGGATAAAAAAGGAATTTTAGAAGAATTGGTTGCTCCGATAGCCAGTATTACCGGAGTAAATCATAAAGATCTTGTTCGGGTTCTTATGGACAGGGAACAGCTTGGAAGTACAGGCATAGGTGGAGGTATTGGAATACCCCACGGTAAATTAAAACAACTCGAATCACTTGCTCTCGGTTTCGGCCTGAGCCGAAAAGGTGTTGACTTTGAATCGATGGATAATCAACCGACTCATATATTTTTCCTTCTTGTCACACCGGAAAATTCAACTGGCCTCCATTTAAAGATGCTCGCCCGAGTTTCCAGGATTCTAAAACATGACCAATTTAAGGCAAAGCTTTTAAGTGCTACAAACACTGATGAAATCTTTTCCATCATCAAGGAGGAGGATGATGAGTTTTAGCAACTGCTTCAAATGACCGGAGCTGCTTCTCTTGCAACCAATACCTTTTTATACTTGAGCCAATTTCAAAACGTCCCCTTTCGAAGTCTACGCTTATCTGTCCGATATCTGCGTCAGGCTCAAATTTTAATCCACGAAATACTACATGTATTTCTTTGGTTAAAATTTTCGCCTTCCTTGATCTCGAACAGATAAGCGTAGACTTCAAAATTGAACATTTTGAAACTGCCTCATCTGATTAAAAGTGAAAAACCTGAAAATTTTCATTATTACCGGGCTTTCCGGTTCCGGGAAAAGTACTGCTATTGCGGCATTTGAAGATGCACATTTTTATTGCGTTGACAACATGCCGGTAGCACTTCTCCCGAAGTTCCTGGAATTGCCGATAGAGAACGACTTTGAAATCGCAGGCCTTGCTTTTGTGATGGATTTGAGGGAAAAAGGCTTTCTTACAAAGTATATGCCTGTCTTTGAATCACTTAAGAAAAAAGGTTATAAATTTGAAATAATTTTTCTGGAAGCTGACGAAGAAATACTTTTGCAGCGGTATAACCAGACAAGGAGGCAACACCCATTTTCTCAAGGCAAAAACCTTTTGGACGGCATCAATGCCGAAAGGAAAGCTCTAAAGGGACTTAAAAAAGCAAGTGACAGCGTAATCAACACGTCCGGTTATAATGTTCACGAGCTCAAGTCGATCATTTTACTCATAGCACAAAAAGCCATAAAACCGGCGCCCATGCGGATAAACATACTTTCTTTCGGTTTCAAGTATGGTATTCCCCTGGACGCCAATCTGATTGTTGATGTCCGTTTTCTTGCAAATCCATATTTTATTCCTGAACTTAAAGAACTGGATGGAGAAACGCAGGAAGTAAAAAATCATGTACTTAATAATAACGAAACCCGGCTATTTTTAAAGAATTACGTTGATTTTCTTGACTATTTAATCCCTTTGTATGAAAAAGAACAAAAAGCTTATCTGACAATTGCAGTTGGCTGCACCGGTGGCCGTCACCGTTCTGTAGCCATTGCACGATATATATTTGATCACATCAGCAAAACCAGAAAGCAGATTGAGGTCAAACATAGAGATATCGACAAATAATCGCAAAGACCTCGCTAACTAAAACACAGATAACCTTACCAGGTTATCAAAGGCAGACTTTTTATGATAGGTATAGTCATAGTCACACACAGCCGGCTCGGAGCTGCATTCATTGAAGCTTCTGAATTTATTATAGGCAACAAGCCCGAAGCTACTGTTTCCGTCTCAATAGACTTGAATGAAAATGTAGACAAATTACGGGCAAAAATTGCCGCAGGAATAAAAGAGGTTAACAAGGAAAAAGGTGTGCTGATTTTAACGGATATGTTTGGAGGTACCCCTTCAAATTTAAGCTATTCCTTTCTTGAAGAAGGGCACATTGAAGTAATATCCGGCGTGAATCTTCCTATCCTTATAAAGGCAGTAAATACTCGCAACAAGATGGAACTGGGCGAGCTTGCCGCCACCCTGGAATCTTTCGGCAAAAAAAGCATATCACTTGCAAGCGGTATTTTAAAAGGAAATAAACGAAGCTGAATATTTATGCTGGGTGCTGGATACTGGATGCTCGAGACTCGATGCTTGATGTTCAACACTCGTTTTTAACCGGAAACCGCTATCCAGTAACGAGCATCCAGCATCATATACGCAAGGGCTTCATAAGGCGCAATAAAAATATTTTGCCAAAAAAAGTACAAAATTTACAAATAAGAATTTAAAAGGAGAAAGTATTATGAGCGTAAAAATTGGTATCAACGGTTTTGGAAGAATAGGGCGTGTTGTATTACGAGCTGCACTTAATCACCCTGATATTGAAGTTGTGGCCATTAACGATCTCACAGATTCAGCCACAATGGCTCACCTTTTAAAATATGACTCTGTTCACGGCAAACTTGATATTGATGTCATTGCTAAAGATGATTCAATTGAAGTTGACGGAAAATCGATTGCAATTACATCTATCAAAGATCCTGAAAAACTCCGCTGGAATGATTTTGGCGTTGAGATTGCCGCAGAATGTACCGGGTTGTTTCGCGACCGTGAAAGTGCATCAAAACATCTTACTGCAGGCGCCCGAAAAGTAATCATTTCCGCACCTGCAGGTAATCCTGATATTACTATTGTAATGGGGGTAAACTCAAACTCCTATGACCCCAGACAACATAATATTATCTCCAATGCTTCCTGCACCACCAACTGCCTTGCTCCTGTTGCCAAAGTACTTCTGGAAAATTTCGGCATAAAGTGCGGGCTTATGACAACCATACACTCATATACCGGAGACCAGCGTATTCTTGACTTCCCCCATAAGGATCTTCGACGTGCCAGAGCTGCAGCCCTTTCCATGATTCCAACCACAACCGGTGCTGCCAAAGCCGTAGCCCTGGTGCTTCCGGAACTTTCAGGAAAACTCAACGGTTTATCTATCCGTGTTCCAACGCCAAATGTGTCCATCGTTGATCTTGTCGCCACTATTGAAAAATCAGGCATCACGGTCTCAGATATCAACGATGCCCTGAAAAAAGCCAGCGAAGAATCGCTTGCCGGAATTCTTGGTTACAGCGACATTCCGCTGGTATCTATTGATTATAATGGCTCACCATTATCATCCATTGTGGATGCCCCAACAACATATGTCGTGGACAATATGGTAAAAGTGCTCTCATGGTATGATAATGAAACAGGATACTCAAACAGAATGGTCGATCTGGCGGCAATGGTAGGGGCTCAACTGTAACAATGGCGTCGTAAAAAGTCCCATCTACTGCGTTGCAGCGGTTTTTCAGAAATTCGGCATACTACATGTATTGCCCCGTCTCTGAAAAACCGCTGCGCCTTGTATATGAAACTTTCTACTTAGCACCCCAAGGGCATTTCCTGCGGGCACCATCGGTGATGTTTTTTTACGAAACGTTTTAAGTTTTAGGATTTAAGTTTTAAGCCTCTGTTAAAACAGATAATTAAATTATTATAAAACATAAAACTTAACACCTAAAACCTGATGAATTCGGTTTTTCACGAATTCATCAATAATTCGGAGGCATGCAATTTGGTCAAAAAAAATAAAAACCAGCCTTCATTTGTTATATTACCTGGCTGGAGAATGTATAAAGATTTTCCCTGGCAAATCTGGGCTGTTGGCTGGCTGGCCATATTTAAAGCATTTATCTGGCTATCCACCAGTCCAGATTGTCCTGATCCGTTGCTAAATATATTAACAATCAAATTTCTTGTTTGTATGGTACCTTTTATTATCTTCGGGATCGGTGTATGGAATTTAAGAAAATGGGCCGTGTGGGGAATAATTTTATTGTGTATTGCCGATCTGTTGTTTTTTATTATATTTCAACCGGAGATATATATGGCTGCAGGTTGTATGATGGGAAATAGTTTTTGGCTGCTGACCCTTACTCTTATGCTTTTTAACGGCCCTTTAGGTAGCGTCCTTATTCTTATTGCAACCCCTTATTTGCTGAAACATTCAGGGAAAAACTCTCTTGACATCTTAAACAGCACCAAATAGCAAAACCTCATTTTACAGGAGAATATTAATGAAAAATCGCAAACCCCTTATTGCCGGAAACTGGAAGATGTATAAAACCAGCTCTGAGGCTGTTGAAACTGCCAGGCATCTTGTAAAATTAGTTGCAGATGCAAAAGATGTTGATATTATGATTGCACCTCAGTTTACTGCTCTTGCACCTGTATCTGAAATTGTCAAGGGAAGCCTGGTTTCACTGGGAGGACAGAACCTCTTCTGGGAAAAAGAAGGAGCCTATACTGGTGAAATTGCTGCCGAAATGCTTATTGATGTCGGCTGCAGCCATGTTATCATTGGCCATTCAGAGCGACGCCAGTATTTTGGCGAGACTGATGATACTGTAAACAAAAAAATAAACTCTGCAATTAAAGGACAGCTGACACCTGTTTTTTGCGTGGGAGAAACTGAAAAAGAACGCGAATCTAAAGATACTTTTTCTGTACTTGACAAACAGTTAACAAAAGGGTTAGAAGGTTTTTCTTCTGACCAGTTGGAAAAGCTTGTAGTTGCATACGAACCGGTTTGGGCAATCGGAACCGGGAAAACTGCTACCAGTAACCAGGCACAGGAAGTTCATCAGTTTTTACGATCTATGCTTGAAAAAATCTTGGGAGATCCCTTTTCCAAAACGATCAGGATATTGTATGGAGGAAGCGTCAAACCGGGAAATATTGCAGAACTCATGGCAATGCCCGATATTGATGGAGCGCTTGTAGGAGGCGCAAGCCTTGATTCTGAAACTTTCAGTAAAATCGTTCTATTTAAAACTCAATAACTCGTTAAGTATCACTGATGGCTAAGTAGAAAGTTCCATATACAAGGCGCAATGGTTTTTCAGGGACGAGGCAATACACCTAAGTATGCCGAGTGTCTGAAAAACCGGTGCAACGCAGTAGATGGGACTTTCTACGACGCCATCAAAACTCAATAAAGTAAAAATATTATGTCACTAATACTTACTATAGTACACGTTTTTGTTTGTGTAGCTCTTATTATGATTGTTTTGTTCCAGAGCGGTAAAGGAGCTGATATGGGTGCTGCTTTTGGCGGAGGTTCCAGTCAAACACTTTTCGGCTCCACAGGCGCATCAACTTTTCTTAGTAAAGCAACAACTGTAGCTGCAATCATATTTATGGTCACATCACTGTGGCTGGCTTATAACTCCAGCCATAAGCGGGACAGCTCTATTATGAAGGATACTAAAGCCCCAATTGAGCAAAAGTCTGCGCCTGAAAAGTCAGATCAGGAAAAATAGAGCTTTAAATATTGCCGAAGTGGTGGAACTTGGTAGACACGCTATCTTGAGGGGGTAGTGGATTACATCCGTGCCGGTTCAAGTCCGGCCTTCGGCACCATTTTTTAAGGCACTTAAATTTATTTTAAGTGCCTTTTTTGCTTCGGCTATAATCACCAAAGATTATCAGCGGAATCCAGAAAGCCTCTGTTCCCACCCTAATTCACAATCCAAGCCCCGACCATTCTGATAAAATAACAAGTTGACAATATGTCACATCTGACATATTGTCAACTACATGAGTCCACAAAACAATAAGGACCCCAAAACCGATTATTGATATTTGCAAACAAAGAATCAGACGCTATGAATCAGATGTAAAAATATGGGAAGAATAAAATGGATAAGAAAAAAAAGAAAAATTTAGAATCTAAAGGGTATAAGGTCGAATCTGGAGAAGAGTTTCTTGGACTGAGCACAGAAGAATCGGAATTCATCGAGCTGAAACTGGCACTCAGCCAGGCTCTGACAAAACGCCGCAAACAAAAAAAATTGACCCAGGCACAGTTAGCCAAGATGCTGAAATCCAGCCAGTCAAGAGTCGCCAAAATTGAAAAGGGAGATCCAAGCGTTTCTGTAGACCTTCTTGTCAAATCCTTGCTGGCTATCGGTGCTAATAAAAAGAGTATTGCAAAAGCAATTGCATGATGCGTCTTAATGGGAAAATAACATGAACACTACCCATACTTTCTTTTTCACCGCCGATGAACACTATGGGCACACAAACATTATCAAGTATTGTGATCGTCCTTTTGCATCGGTAGAAGAAATGGCTACAGAGATTATTAAGAGACATAATGAATTGGTTGGCCCGCAGGATGTTGTAATTCACGCAGGAGACTTTACTCTTACGAAAAAAACTTTTGCCGAGAATTATATTAAGCGACTAAACGGGACCCACATATTTCTGAAAGGTAGCCACGATTATTGGCTGAAAAAATCCGCTAACGCAATTTGGGAAAAGGAAATGAAAGAATTTTATGTCGTTGTATGTCATTTCGCAATGCGGGTGTGGCCACGATCACATTTCAACAGCTGGCAACTTTACGGTCATTCGCACGGAAAACTGCCGCCCATCGGCAAGCAATGGGATATCGGAGTTGATAATAAAAATTTCTATCCGTTTAGCTTCAATAAAATTTGTGAAATAATGGCGGATCGGCCAGACAATCCCAATTTCGCAAAAAATAATGTTCATTACAGCTAAATGAATAGCACTCCCTATTCGAGCAAATGAGATTTTCTCTCCCTCCCCACAACACCCCGAATGCGCAAAGCTAATATTTCATTATATTAATTCTGGAAACTTTAAATCTAAAGGGCCCGATAGTCTCGCTATCTGTATTCTGTATAATAGACAAGCTTTCAGGTTGTGATCTGAGATAATATTAGAATTTTTAAGATTTTCCTGATAACCGTCTAATTTTTAAAAGATAATTGGATTTTTATTGTATTAAAGGGAAAATTAGTGTATAAAATGATTTGAGTAAGATCACGCCAAAAGAAGATTTCTGCTCAAAAAATTTAATGTTCTCAGGCATGGATGGAGGTTATATAATAGCAATAGAGCTGTCGTTGGATGGTAAAACACTGGATGATATGCCTATCCTTACTCACAAACCTTCTGATTGTCACTGTGAGAAAATGTGAGAAAGAGTATTTTGTGTGAGGAAGAATGAATAATTAAAAAAAGTGTGAAATCTTGAATTAACATGAGAAGATAACCATAAGTTACAATAATAAGCACTGAAAATTATTTTTTATTAATATTGTTAGGAGGACAACCATGATGCGCAAGATAATATTTTTTATTTTTATTATGGCTATGTTAATGCCGACTATACCGGCGATGGCTGTTAGCCCGGCTGGTGAACGCTATATCAACCAGATCGTTGGTGGTGGCAACTCTTCTTTGCGTAGGGCATCCCAGAGTATTTACCATAATGGACTGAGAGAACAGGCAGTTCTGGATGTTTTGGCTGAAAAATTGTTGCAAACCTATAATGATACCAGTCAGACAGGGGTGGATGCCCTTGCCTGGGCATGTAAGGCTTTGGGGCAGTCCGGTGATATTCGTTATCGGAATGTTCTTAAAACCGTTAATAAAAATGCCAAACATTCCAAGGTTCGGAAATATGCAAAGCAATCTTTGAATAAAATGCCGGCAGGGAAAGTTAAGAAACCTTATAAAAAAGGCAGTGTGAATTTGAAGGCCATGCAGAAAAAGCTGGCAAAGGGCCAATCTCCCGTGCCTGCCTCAAAAAAGTCAAAAGGCAAACAAAAGTCAGGTAAAAATAAAAATTCCCTCTCAGCAATCAAGAAAGGAATGAGCCTTGAGGAAGTCTATGCATTAGTTGGGGACCCAACATCCACTACCGGCCATATAACCGGGAAAAGTTTCAACCCGTTTTATTATGGAAGTGACCATGCCCGGCTTATTCATTTGTACCAAGGGAAGGGGCGGATTCATTTTAGCCAAAGCTCAAGATATTCCCGTCGTGTCTGGCGCGTAATGGAAGTAGAGATTAATCCTGGAGAACCCGGGTACCAATAATTTTAATGGTTTGTTGCAAGTAAAGCAGCACCGATTGCTCCATTTTCCTGGGCAGAAGCATTTACAAGAATTTGGCATTTAAAGAGGAAGCAAATGAAAGGAATTTTTCTAAGGTGGTTGATTTTAACGGTTGCTATAATTGTCACTTCATACCTGTCAGGTGGCATACATGTGAGCGGTTTTTTCTCTGCCTTCTTTGCAGCCGCCATACTGGGAATACTTAATGCTTTTTTTCGACCATTATTACTGCTGTTGACACTTCCCCTGAATATATTGACCCTTGGGCTTTTTACATTCGTCATAAATGCGATTATGCTTATGATGGCATCAGGAGTAATACCCGGTTTTGAAGTTAATGGTTTCTGGTCGGCTGTTTTTGGTTCCTTTTTAATTAGCATCATAAGCTGGCTTCTCACCTCATTTATCGGCAAACGCGGAACGGTTGACTATATAGATTTAAAAAATGTCGGCAATAACAAGTGGGAATGAAGACAGCCATTATCGCCAGTTACTTTTCGGGTGAAACATATGGACTTCTCGGGCCTCAGATGGCAGCTACTATTATCCGGGAAAACACGTCTTTTGATTGCATCGTCATAGCCGTAACACGGGATGACGATAAGATCCTTCTTAAAAAAGCTCTTGCTGATTATTTCCAAATAGCCAGACCCATAATAGGTTTTTCCACATTAAGTGGCCGAAGAGATCTTTTCTCCTTTGCTGGTGAATTAAAGGACGAGGGAGCCGTTACAATCCTCGCAGGGCCACAGGCCGATGTTGACTATCTTGGTGAAAAGAATTGGCAGGATTATCCCCACCGGTTTCCCGGCTTTTCAAATTATTTTTCTTTCTCCCTGCATGGTCCGGCAGAGCAGGCCATTGACCTTATTCAAAACCTAGATCAAAAAGGTTGGCGGGAAAATCCCGGACTCCTTTATCTGAACAAATACCAAAGAATAATTCATAATCCTAAAATTAATTGGAATGAGAAATTTTTAAGCAAGGTAAGCTGGGATAATATATACAGGTTGGAAAAGTCAGCCCTTGTGCCTCACAAGATCTCTACCGGCCAGGTCTTGCAACAGATAGGGTGCCCATATGCTGCCCGGCAAAAATCCATCGAGATAGATTATCCGGCCTTAATGAGTAATGGTGACAAAAATAAAGTCCGTCTCCATCTTAAAGGATGCAGCTTTTGTGATGTAGCGTTGGACAAGGGTTTTTGCGGGGCGCTGGGTATGAATGCTGTTATAGACCAGATCCTTTGTCTCCCTGAAACGGCGGACGGAAGAAAAATTCCCTTTGAATTGATAAACGAAAATCCTTTGCCCGGTCTTCCGGCTTTGTTAGGTGAAGCAAGATCGAAAGGAATCAATCTTTCACAAATCAACCTCACAATGAGGGCGGACTGGTTAATTAAGGGAAATGAGCATTTAAGAAAAGCTCTTCAACTTGCAGAAAACATGGAAATGCGTATAATTTTAACCTCCATAGGCTTTGAATCTTTCGACGACATGATATTGAGCAATCTAAATAAAGGAGTCAACGTTGAAACCAACCTTAAAGCCGTTAACCTGATGAGACAGCTAAAAGACGATTTTCCGTCTCATTTCGGATACCTGAGGAACGAGGGAGGCAATCATGGTTTCATCCACCCTACCCCGTGGGACAGCAAAAAAACTTCAGTCAATATACAGAAGGTTATAGATAGTTATGCACTTGCCGTCGATATACTTCCTAACCACAGCACCCCTTTGATTATCCATCATGCTTCAGCTCTGGGAGACTGGATAAGGGAGATAGAAAGAATAGAAGGAGTTTTATTCAAAAGATACGATTCCATCATCGGATGGTGGGATGAGTTACTTTTAACTGATGTATCGTAGCCGTTCACGTCTGCACAAAAGGGTCGGACAATCTCCGTTTTGTAGGCGTTCACAGGTGCTGCAGATGTGCGTGCTCAGGGCGACCAGCTATAGTCTGCTAAGCTGGTCGCCCTGAACGCGTTTAGATGCGGTGCCTGTGAACGCTTACAGTAAATTCAGGATTGCAATTGTGTAATCAACTGATCCTTTTCCGTCCACAAGTTATTGAGCCAATTTTGAAACTCCCTGCGAAAATCTCGATCAGCAATATAATCGCCCTGCAGTCGCTGAGTGATAGGAAGTTGCCGCACCCGCACTTTTATTTCGCGGATATTGCCACATAGATAATGCCAAAAGCTTTTTTTGCCCTGCGGGTAAACAATGGTCACATCTATCAGGCGGTTAATCCTGCCACCCATGGATGATAAAGCAAAGGCAAGCCCCCCGGCTTTAGCACGCAGTAAGTGGGCGAAGGGTGCCTGCTGCCCGATCTGCTTGGCTTTGGAAAACCGGGTGCCTTCAACGAAATTCATTACCGCAACCGGTAGCTTTTTATATTTCTCACAGGCCCGTCGTGTGGTCTCCAGATCTTTGCCGGCCAGATGAGGGTGCTTTTTGATAAATTTTTTTGAATAACGTTTCAAAAAAGGAAAATCCAGCGCCCACCAGGCCAACCCGAGCATGGGAAACCATATCAGTTCTTTTTTTAGAAAAAATTTAAGCATCGGAATCCGTCGATTAAACACTCTCTGCAACACCAGAATGTCTGCCCAGGATTGATGGTTGGCAACTACCATATAGCATTCAAGACGATCCAGTGCATCCAGCCCGCTCACATTCCAACGCGTTTTTGTGGTCAAGCTGTGATTTAAGTTGTTCATCCAGATCCAGCAAATGGCAATCCTGTTTAGCACGCAAGAACACCAGCGCCGCCAAGTCTCAACAGGAATAATCAGCTTGAAAAATGCAACGATAAAAAGCGGCAGACAGCAAAATATCGTGTTGACCGCCATTAGTCCAAGAGCTACAGCACCGCGCTGAGTCCCAGGCATCCAAGTGAACATGTCGACTTTCTCCTCTTTCTATTGAAATATCACCATCAAAGCGTTTTCGGCTTAGAGATAAAGTAGCGTATTAGAACTGTTTCACATCATGAATGCAAGGAACTTCAGGTGCTTTGACAAAAGTTTTACAATCCAGCCAAATCTTATTCACCCTTATTCGGGCTATTTCGAATATTACGCACAAGTTGATTTTGATAAAAAGGTGAGTTACTTCTTAGGAACTCGTAAATAATTTTTGAATAAGCAGGGAATAGTATTGATGGTTTAGAAAAAAATACCCCTCAAATCCGAAAAGAATAATTGAACAAACGTGCAATTTCAGTTACGGCTGGGGAGGAAATTGAGCGAGAATTTTCTCAACACTTTCGTTTACTTCTTTTGTTGTTTTTTCCGGGTCTGAATGTCTGGACACACGACGAGTGCCGGTTCCCCGCCACAGGAGTTTTCTATTTATTGTATCAGTGATATCGATCACCAGCATTCCTTCATAATATTCTCTAACATTGCTACCTGTTCCGATGCCGATACCACCAAAACTGCCGGATCCCCCAAAGCCAAATCCGATTCCTGTGCTAACACGTTCCGAACCGATCCTGGTAAGAATCCCATACTTGTACCCGACATAAAAATCCGGAGTTCCCTGAAATATCCTTTGATAACCCTTTTGGGCAAGAGACCTGTCCACAGCCTCGCGTATGCGGGAGTCGAGCAAAGAGTTGTCCACTCGTAAATCGCCTGTCTTTTTCTGCTTAGCCAAATACCAGTCGAATTTTTTCAAATTCAAAAAATCCGCCGCCATATCGTAATCCTGGCTGACTTCGATTCCAGAACATCCTGTAAAAAAGGCCAAAAACGCCAGAAAGATCACATTTTTAAGTTTGTGCATTTTTCCCTCCAAATTAACGACTGATAGTAAAATATCAAAAGCGGAATGTATTGTCAATGTCGAGCTTTTGTATAGATTTTTTGCTGCCTACATTAATAAAAACAATCTGTACACACAAATACATATTAGAGAGCCAATTTCAAAGATCTCAATCTTCCTGGCAGCTTAAATTAAACCTTGATAAAAAGTAAAATGGCTGGTTAAAGTGTTGATTAAAATTAAAAAGGATTTAACATCATGCAAATTTTCCATGGAACTATAATCACTTGTGATAAAGATAATAATGTATTCAGCTATTTAGTTGAAGATAAGGGCAAAATTGTACATGTTGGAAATAATTTACCTGAAATTTATACAAATTCAAAACAAATTGAATTAGGAGAAAAAGCACTTATACCATCATTTGGAGACGGCCATATTCATTTTTCTAACTGGGCGTTAATAGCTGTTTCATTTTTTGATATTCGATCAGCACGAAATTTTTCAGAGATAGGAGAAATGATTAAAGCATTCATTTCAAATAATGAAAAAAGCAAACTGGTTCTTTGTTTCGGTGCGTCAAAACATAGTGTTGAAGAAAAAAGATTGATTACAAGGCAGGAACTTAATGAATTTTGCCCAGATAAACCGTTAATAATTTTTTGTTATGACGGACATTCATGTATCGTAAACAGTTATTTTTTAAATAAACTTCCGGAAAATATTCACAAAATGCGTGGGTTTAATAAAGATACCGGGCAGGTTTTTAACGAAGCTTATTATGCAGCAACGGATTTTTGCACGTCTTTAGTCCCGCCTTTAACCCTCGTTAAAAGCATCATCAAAGGTTATGATTTGCTCGCAGAAAATGGTATCGGGATGATTCATCCGGTTGAAGGTGTCGGGTTCCCCAGGGATATGGATGTGACTTTAGTCAGTTTAATTGCAAGAGCTCAAAATAAAAGAAATAAATTCCAAACCAGACTTTTTTTCCAGACCATGGAGGTAAAAAAGGTTTTAAAGCGAAAATTGCCAAGAATCGGAGGCTGTTTTGCAACGGCTCTTGATGGATGCTTTGGAGCGTGTGATGCGGCTTTAACTGACCCTTATTCAAATGATCCGGATAATAAAGGCATTTTATTTTATAAAGATGAAGAAGTGATTAAATTTGCCAAAGAAGCGAATAGAACCGGTTTACAAATCGAAATGCATGTTATTGGAGATGCTGCATCTCACCAGGCAGTAATGGCTATCGAAGAAGCCTTAAAAGATTTCCCAAGAGAAGACCACCGACATACAATTATCCATGCATGTTTAATATCACCTGAAGATTTAAAAAAGTGCGCCAAATTGGGAATAGGGATTACCCTCCAACCGGGCTTTTTGATTAGTCCCTTAGAACCTGCAGAGTATTTAGAAAAAATTTTAGGTTCCCGGATAAAAACAGGCTCACCGCTTAGGAACATTATCGATTCAGGAATACATCTTAGCAGCGGTTCTGATGCACCGGTTACTCATCCTGATCCAATAGAAGCAATATATGGCGCATGCAACCATCCTTATGACGCTAAACAATCCGTATCTATTCAACAAGCCCTGAAAATGGCAACATATGAAGTGGCCTGGACAAGTTTTGATGAACATGAGCGTGGAAGTTTAGAACAGGGTAAAATTGCAGACATGGTTGTTTTAAATCAAAATCCTCTGCAAATGGATCCAAAGGATCTCCTTCAATTAAATACAGACCAGTTATATCTTTCCGGGAAAACTTATAAACCGAAAATGTCGATTTTCAATACGGTTATAAGTGGTATTTTCGGAAGCAATAGAAATATTTAGTCCATCCATTTTTTGTGTTTAGAATTAGTACAAATATCCCTATTAATCTGCATTTTAACCTGACCAAAACTTACCACGGAGTTTTAAAATATTATTTGTTTTTGAATCAAATAATACTGAAGAACACCTCTAGTATACTTAAACTTGAGAAAAGTTATATATTATGATAAAATAAAGCATTTTCCATCAATTTGAATGATATCGTGACCCAAAGTGCCCAGATGTTTGGTAGGACAAATAAATCTGCGCAATAAAATCGATTTGTCAACTAGGCGCCTCGATACCAGAAATTATCAACTATTTTTTTCATTAACCCTAAGGACAGGAAAAACTACATATGTTAACGAATTCATACAGCATTCGATTCAGCTTTTTGCATTCAGGGGTATTAAAATGGAAACGTATTGCCCTGCTTCTCATTATTGCAATGTTTGCTTTTCAAACCCCTTGTATGGCTGAAAAGCCGATAAAAATCGGCGTTAGTCTTGGACTTACCGGTCGGTTTGCCGTAATGGCAGATGCCCTGAATAAAGGGTTTAGATTGTGGGAACAGAATGTGAACAATGAAAATGGTATATTGGGAAGGCCTGTGCGGGTGATCGTTAAAGATGATCAAAGTGACCCTGAGCGTGCCGTTTCTATATATCGGGAACTGATAAAAAAGGAACATGTCGACTTGCTGTTTGCCCCGTATTCCAGCCTTATTACAGCAGCTGTTCTGCCCGTCGCGGAAGAAAACGATATGCCTCTTTTGATTGCAGGTGCGGCAGCCGATAGCCTGTGGGAAAAAGGTTATCGTAATGCCATCGGTATCTATACCTCCGCCAGTAAATTTGCCCTCGGGTTTTTAGAGCTTATCGTTTTAAACGATTTGGATAGAATTACATTGGTCTATGCCGATGATCCGTTTTCCATCGATTTGGCCGAAAGCGCAAAGAAATGGGCAAAGCGATTTGATTTGAATATCGTCTATTTTAAGAAATTCAAAAAAGGCACGCTGAATCTGAAACCCTTGGCGTTAAAAGCTAAAGAAAAGAATTCGCAAGTACTGATGGTATGCGGCCATATGAATGAAGCGGTCAACATGTCGAAAGCTTTGAAAAAGATTGGGTGGCGACCAAAAGCATTTTACGCTTCGGTTGGACCCGCCCTTCAGGGTTTTTACGACCGATGCGGGTCGGACGCCGAGTCTGTCTTTGGAACGTCGCTTTGGGAACCCAGAGCCAACTATCCAGGCGCACAAAAATTCAATCAGCAGTTCATTGAAACATATCGGGAAACTCCGGGATATCATGCAGGTCTGGCCTACGCAGCAGGCCAGGTTCTGAAAAAAGCATTGGGCGAAGCGGGAAGTATCAATAATGATAAAGTGCGTAATGCGTTGTTTCATTTGGATACCATGACCATCATTGGACGGTTTGGCGTCGATAAAACTGGAAAGCAAGTGAGGCAGCACACATTTATTATACAATGGCAGAATGGACGTAAGGAATTGGTCTGGCCTAATCAAATAAAAACAGCGGAACCCGTATTTTAATGACAATATCTATAAAGCGAATTTATCAAAGCTTGCCTCTTCGAATGGTCGCCCCGGTGGTAGTGGTCATTTGTCTTGTTGGTATAGGACTGTACTTTTTTGTCCTGCGGTCTGTTTCGGAATTTGCCGATGAACAGATCAAAGAGGCGTTAACAAATATTTCCAGTGAAATATATAATATCTGTGATGAAAATTTTACTGAGTTGATGCAAACCGGACAAATGGACAACAAAAAGGCAGTCACCATAAAAAAGGCGATCACTTTGGGCGCTATTGAGGATTATGCCAAAAGAAGCAAAGTCGGATGCCGGCTGACCGAGCTTAAAAAAGGTGAATTGCTTCAACACCAAATCGAACCGGATTTAATGAAATTTATTATCAAGCACCATCATAAAGGGCTCTCCTCAACGGTTCATTTTAAGAACAAAATATATTATTTTCAGCATTTTGCTTTTAAACCCTGGGGGTGGCATGTTGACCTAATAAAGGATACGAAGGCTTATTCTCCCCTAATCAAACGGGTTAATATTGTATACATTATTACCGGTATCCTGTTGTCACTAGGTATTATACTGATCTTAATGCTTCAGGACCGCCTTCTCAGAAGGCCGCTTAAACAGATTATCAGTGCCATACGAATGGGGCATTCACCGGAATATAAAGGTATCTATGAACTTGAATTTTTAAGCAACAGCATCTCGAAAATGATGCTTTCTCTAAAGGAAAGAAACAAATGGATAGAACATTTGTACCACATAGCCATCACCAATCGTGGGGAGGACCTTTTCAACCATGTTGCCGATGCCTTATCTGAAGTATTGGGCATCAATACGCTTATTATAAAAGTTCAGCAGACAGAAAATAATTTCCATCCGGTTGCTTTTTCACAAATTAGCATAAACGATGATAAGCTTTTCGATCCTTCAAGCGGTTTGCCCATCTTGCAGATCGCCACCGAAAAGAAGCCGATTGTAATAACATCAGATGCGCATGTACGATTTCCTTTAGCGCAAAGCTTGTCAGATATAAAAGCGGAAAGCTATGCCGGAATACCCATTTTCGACCGCGAGGGGGCGGTTACCGGTATTATAAACGTATTCGGTAAAAAGAGAGAATTTGATGAATGGGATTTGAACTTAATTAAAACCGTTTGCCGGATGGTGGCGGTAGAATTTGAGTTTTTAGAAAAAGATAATGACAAGGTGAGACTAGAATTCCAACTACAGCAATCGAAAAAAATGGAAGCCATAGGTCTACTTGCAGGAGGAGTAGCCCATGATCTTAATAATGTGTTGTCCGGGATTGTTTCTTATCCTGATTTATTACTAATGGATCTGGAAGAAGACAGCCCTTTAAGAAAACCAATCCTGACAATACAAAGCTCTGGTCAAAAAGCTGCTGAAATTGTTCAGGACCTATTAACACTTGCAAGAAGGGGAGTAGAAAACAAGATCGTTTTAAACTTAAATGATATCATCTTAGATTATTTGAAATCAGCGGAATATGAAAAGTTAACAACATATCATTCCAAGGTCTCTTTTATAACTAACCTTGATAAAGACATATTGAATATTGAAGGATCTTCGACTCAACTGATAAAAACGGTAATGAATCTTGTATCAAATGCAGCTGAAGCCCAACCATCAGGCGGAAAAATTACCATCTCAACATGTAACCAATATGTTGACACACCAATAAAAGGGAATGAGGAAATAAAGGAAGGTGATTTCGTAGTTTTAAAAGTTAAAGACATTGGATTAGGCATAGCGGCTGAAGACCTAACCAGGATATTTGAACCATTTTACACTAAAAAAGCAATGGGAAGAAGTGGCACCGGGCTTGGAATGGCTGTTGTTTGGGGGACGATCCATGACCATAATGGGTATATTGACGTAAAAAGCACTGAAGGTGTCGGGACTACATTCTCTCTATATTTTCCGGTAACGCGGGAAAAAACTGTAATAAAAAAAGGCTTTACTCCCGTTGAAGAATATATGGGCAAAAAGGAGACTGTATTAGTTATTGACGACGTTAAAGAGCAAAGGGATATTGCTGCAAATATCTTAGGTAAGTTGAATTATACCGTAACAACGGTTTCGAGTGGTGAAGATGCCATCGAATACATGAAAAATAATTCTGCTGATTTATTGATTTTAGACATGATAATGAAACCAGGAATTGATGGATTGGAAACTTATAAAAGAATTATAAAGCTTCACCCAAACCAAAAAGCGATCATTGCAAGCGGGTATTCAGAAACTGATCGAGTTAAAGAGGCTAAAAGATTAGGCGCGGGTGAATACATAAAAAAACCCTACACCCTGGAAAAAATAGGAATTGCGGTAAAAGAGGAGTTAAAAAATTGATTTATTGGATGAATCATAGACTACCGCTCAAACCGATGGCCTGAAATGTGAACCGCTCAAATAATATTGCCCTCCATGCCCTTGCACTCTTTTTGATACCTTTAAATCATTAACGAGCAACCCAAGATCGGAAAGTTTTGAAAAGTATCCACTAACCCCGTATTTGAACGCTTCAGAGATATATACCGCATCTGAATACAGACTGACGATTATTATACGCGAATTTATTTTTGAATCTTTTAGCCTGTTGATAAAATGGATACCACTCATGTCCGGGAGAGAAATATCCATAATGATCAGATCGGGTTTGTGTTTTATCGCTTTTTTGAACCCTTCTAATCCCGATTCCGCTTCATCAATTACTTCATAACCGGAAACCTTTCCTAAAAGGGATTTCAAAGACTTTCGAAACAGCGGATATTCATCGACTATTAGTACGGTTTTAGCTGTTTTTAGATAAGTTTTCATTATATTCCCTTTCTTTTAAACTGTTCAATCTTCATCTCTGTTCGACATTGAACCGTGAACCTTTGAACTTTGAACCTGAGTAGTTACAAAAAGATTATAATTGAATGGCTTAAACCACAATGATCTAAATCACAGCAAATGTGTGAAATCCATCACACCAAAAGAAGGGCTCAGATAAAGTTATTTTTCCAAAAACCGATACAATCTTAATAAAATAAAGGATTGCAATTACAGCTTTTTTGCAATATTTTTTAGAAGCACATAATGCTCGGCTTATAAGAGGTATAATCATGGCTATTAAAACAAAAATTATCGCAACAATCGGTCCGTCATCAAACAGCAAACCGGTATTAAAAAAACTAATCTCGTCTGGTATGAATGTGGCAAGGCTTAATTTTTCACACGGCAGCTATAAAGACCACGAGAAGGTTATAGATAACATACGCGCCTTTTCTAAAGAGATGAACAGACCTGTAGGGATAATCCTTGATCTTCAGGGTCCCAAGATAAGAATCGGCACCTTAAAAAACGGAAAACCCGTTCTTCTGAAAAAAAATAAAACAATACGAATCACTTCAAAACATGTACCCGGCGATGCAGATATTGTTTCAACTACATATAAGAATTTATCAAAAGATGTAAAAAAAGGAGACAAAATACTTATTGATGACGGACTCATTGAGCTAAAAGTTTTATCTAAAACCAAGGATACCGTTACCTGTAAAATTATCAGTGGAGGAAGATTAAATGAGCACAAGGGGATAAATCTGCCGGGCGTTAAAGTCTCCGCCCCTTCCTTAACTGAAAAGGATAAAAAAGATCTTCTTTTTGGTATTAAAAAAGCAGTAGATTTTTTCGCACTTTCTTTTGTTAGAAATGCAAATGATCTTAAACATATCAAAGCCATATTAAAAAAACATCAATCCGATATTCCGGTCATTGCAAAAATTGAAAAGCCTGAAGCAGTGGACAATCTGGATGAAATACTAAAATTTGCTGACGGTATTATGGTAGCGCGGGGGGACCTTGGTGTTGAGCTAAAACCGGAAATGGTCCCTAAAATTCAAAAGCAGATCATACAAAAAACCATATATTCAAACAAGCCGGTCATAACAGCTACTCAGATGCTTGAAACTATGACGAACAATCCTATCCCTACCAGGGCTGAAGCATCTGATGTAGCAAATGCTATTTATGACGGCACTGACGCCATAATGCTTTCAGGTGAAACCGCAATAGGCAGGTATCCTGAAAAGACAGTAAGGATGATGGCCAGAATTGCCTCTGAAACTGAAAGCTCGCCTTTTATGAAATACAATATTCAGTACAGGAAAGGCCACCATGACCTGGTGGCACACGCTGTTGCACAAGCCTGCGTTAACATACTCCACGAGGTAAATGCAAAGGCAATTGTTACATTTTCCATAACCGGAAAAACTTCAAAGCTGATTTCAAAACAACGACCCTCCAATCCTGTTTATGCATTTTCACCTTTGAGAAAAATTTACAACAGATTGTCTCTTGTCTGGGGTGTCACACCTTTGTTGATCCCTCCTATTAATGACACAAAACACATAATAGAAGCAGGTGAAAAAATTATAGTCAGTAATAAATTTGCAAAAAACAATGATCGTATCATCATCGTAACAGGATTGGCACTAAAAACCGGTTCCACAAATCTGATCAAGATTCACACAATCGGTAAAGAGGATTGACCCTTTTTAAGAATATATGCACAAAGGAACCATGAACAACATATTGAATAGTATTGAAGAAATGCGCGGCAATGCTGTCAAAATTTTTCACAAAGGTTTGCAGGCTGTGGAGCCCGGCTCTGCAATAAAAAGATCCTGCAAACGTGAAGGTGATAATCTTTTTATCGGAAACAGAAAATATAAGCTTTCCGGTATTAAGAACATCTTAGTAACAGGTGCGGGAAAGGCGACTGCTCCTATGGCTGCGGCAATAGAAGATATCCTCGGTGAAAATATTACCAGCGGAATCATCAACGTAAAATATGGTCACACTGCAAATCTTAATTTTATCAGGCTCATAGAGGCTGGTCATCCTGTGCCTGATAAAAATGGAATGCATGGCGCTGATAAAATTTTAAAGCTTGCCGATAGTGCAAAAGAAGACGACCTGGTGCTTTGCCTTATTTCAGGCGGTGGGTCTGCCCTTCTTGTCTTACCGGCTGAAGGAATAACATTAAAAGACAAACAGGATACCGTAAAGATTCTCCTTTCCTGTGGCGCAACCATTCACGAAATCAATACAATCAGAAAGCATATATCCAAAATTAAAGGAGGAAAACTCGCCAGGGCGGCATATCCTGCCGACATGATTTCTCTCATACTTTCAGATGTTGTTGGAGATGACCTGGACGTAATTGCATCAGGACCGAGTGTCCCTGATCCAAGTACCTTTGAAGAAAGCATAAAAATTTTTAAAAAATACAAAATAACAAAAACTATACCAAAAGCCGTTGTATCACACATCAGGAAAGGAGCCTCGGGCAAATTCCCTGAAACACCCAAAGAAACGGATAAAATTTTTAAAAATACATATAATCTGATTATTGCAGGTAATATGGAAGCAATAAACGCTGCAAGACAGGAATCTAATAAAATGGGCTATAAAACTCTTGTTCTTTCTTCCATGATTGAAGGCGAAACAAGAGATGTTGCTAAAGTCCACACAGCAATAGCAAAAGAGATTCTGAAAACCGGTAATCCCATACCGCTGCCGGCCTGCATACTCTCCGGTGGAGAAACCACTGTAAATATTACAGGTAGCGGACTTGGAGGGAGAAACCAGGAGTTTGTTCTGGCTGCGGCAATAGATATTGCAGAAAGAAAAAATATTGTTGTTCTCAGTGGGGGAACAGACGGAGGTGACGGCCCCACTGATGCTGCCGGTGCAATAGCAGATACCAATACCTTTAAACGAGCAGAAAGTATGGGCTTAAACCCTTCTCGCTATCTTTTTAATAATGATTCATATAATTTTTTTAAAAAGCTGGGAGACCTGCTGATTACCGGACCTACAAACACCAATGTAATGGATCTACGAATTATGCTTATTACGTAGCTGCCTTGTAAAATTGACAGTCTCGTAAAAAGTATCACCGATGGCTAATCCCAGTATTTATACAGTTGATTGAGATTGTCTATATTAGATATAGAGCCCCCCGGTCCGATCTGGGTAAGATGAACCAGATCAGACCCCTGATGATTTTTAGGTGTAAAGTGTACTTTAAAGCCGCCTAAATGCTCATACGTTGAATCTGCAGTCCGTATAAACTCAGCCCGAGTAAAATTATTCATTTTTTCTAGAATTCTGCAAAGGGCCTTTGCTGCAATAAAACCCTCCATACCTGTAAAGCTGATTTTCGAATCCTTCATATATTTTTGTGTCATCTGATGATATTGGGCAACAACAAGCATCCTTTTGTCAAAAGGATACGGCACAACCTGCGTTATGACAACCCCAAGGCCCTTATTTGACAGTGTTTCTGCGAGCGCATCAGAACCTACAAAGGACACATTGAGAAATATCGGTCTGCTCCTGGTACCATCTCTCGTCAGCTGTATAAACATGGCACAGGGCTTATACGCACCGATCATTATAACAGCATCAGGATTGCTGATTGCAATTTCACTAACTGCATTTTCCACATCAAGCGTGTTTCTTTCATATGAGGCCTTGCTTGTAATCTTCATACCTCTTTTTTGAAGAGCTATTTTCACACCTTGAAGTCCGGCCTCACCATATGAATCGTTCTGATAAAAAACAGATATGCGCTTTAAGTTGTTCATTAAAAGAATCTTTACCATGGCTTCTGTTTCCTGAAAATAGGAAGCGCGGATATTGAATATCCCGGGAGTAAGAGGATTTCTTAGAAATTCGGCCCCGGTGAAAGGAGCAAAATATGGAACCTTTGTTTTTTTTAAATGGTTGAAAACGGCTTTTGAAGTAGATGTGCCGACATATCCAAACAGTAAAAAAACCTTGTCTTTTTCGATAAGCTGCTTTGTGTTTGAAACACAGGCTTCAGGCTCATAACCATCATCTAATGTAATAAGCTTTATCATCTTTCCTTTAATGCCACCTTCAGCATTAATATGCTTAAAATAAGCCAGGGCGCCGTCTCTCATACCTTGCCCGAGAGCCTGTGCCGACCCTTTAAGTACACAGGACTGGCCGATAATAATTCTGCTTTGAGTTACTCCATCCTCTGCCGATGCACTTCCTGCAAAGAATATAGCTATGCAACAAAGGCTTGTCAGTATTAACAGTGATTTCAATTGAGCCTTTATCTCTTTTAACATCCTTCAGCCTCCAAATCATTTTACATTGTGATTCATAAAAATGACGTCGTAAAAAGACATTTTTCACCACAGAGTTCGCAGAGAGCATAGAGAATATACTGCTTATTTAATTAGTTATCTCTATGAGCTCAGTGTCCTCTGTGATAAATTCGACTTTTTACGAAACCGTCAATAATAGACGCAAACCTTGAGCCATATATATAACATTTTGGAAGAATTGACAATAGAACAAATAAATAAGACCTGTCCGCCGGATAACGGACGGTTTTTCTGAAAACTTTAAACTACTGCACTATGAACCTATGAACGATTACATTTTTTGTGTGTTATGATTGCAGAGCCTTTACATCTGGACTTTTTTATGATAATTTGTTTACGGTTATGCAGTACGAGCAGCCTTTAAGTTTTCGGCTTGCAGTTCTTTAGGGCCTGTATGAATTTTCTGCTTCCCATACAAAATAAAAAGGAGGTACAAACTGAACTCAAATCTTGAAAGCAGAGATAATACACGCTTTGAGTATGAATCCCCTGTTAAATGCAAGGATTTAAAAACCGGCAGGACCTATGACGCAATAATGTACAATTACGGCGGTAACGGCTTGTATTTCGAGACGGATCTTAAGCTTCATCCGGGAAATGAACTTGACCTTGGTATAATTAATTCCCCCTATTCGCCCAATTCCAATGCTTACGAATGTTACTGCGCTAAAGTAATCCGGTGTGATAAACTACCCGATGATTCTTCCAGATTTTATTACGGCTATGGCGCCAAATTTATGAGAACCTTTGATGAGCAACGCAAAGACATAATAAACGGAATATTTACAAGAAAGCATCAAAGGAAAGAATCTTCCAAACACATAAATTACACTACCAATAACCGCTTTTACACTGGTTTAATCAAAGATATAAGCAAAACCGGTATCTTTATTGAAACAAAGGATTCCTTCCCTTGTGGTCAGATACTTATGCTGGCCATCCCATTTTCTAATAAAAATAAAAACACAATTGTCAATGGCGAAGTAGTACGGGCTGTTCAGGAAGGCTTTGGCGTAAGATTTAAAAACCTTGCTAAATAGATAAGCAGTTAAATTGTTATTATTACATTCATATTGTCAGATTATAAATTGTACGCGAGGAAGACCGGAGCACGCAACAAGCTGATAATATTGATCCCGTCCCGACGGTACTACTCAACCAATGTACCACTTGACGATACGAGACCTGAAAGTATAATATATCAGCTAAAGTTCTGTAGCACAATTGCCGATATACCTTATAAGTGCTTTGGCTCTTGGGTTTAAAACGATTCCCCCGAGGGCTACCTCCTTAACCCGCCCCTGGAGAATAGTCCGCTCCAGGGGCTTTTTTTTAGAGTCAATTTCAAGAAGCTTTACATATTTTATCTATATGATATACATCATGAAAATATGTAAATACAAAATGTTTTTATTTCGTGCTCTTCATTTTTTACGAATTCATCAATAATAATGCATCTGGGATATCGCTTTTTTTATGGGAATCTCCTGTGAAAACTTTCTTTTTAAATATTTCGACACATTTTAAATTTTCTTTCTTTTTGCTGGCAGCCGCGGTTCTTGGAACATCTTCTTTAATATCACTGTCACATGCTTCGGATGATCCTTTACCAAAAAATATAAAAAAGGAAACAAATAAAATACTGATTACAGCGGACAGGCTTGTCGGCAGTTATGATAGAAATTATGCTGAGTTTACAGGTAGTGTAGAGGCTGTTTATGGAAATTTCATTATAAAATCGGATAGGCTAAAAATTTATAATAAACGTGATCCGGATAAAAAAGAAAGACCAAAGGCAAGCGAAGAATCCATAGACAAAATCATCGCAAACGGCAATGTGAAAATATGGGCGGATGGTAATGTAGCTACGACGCAGCAGGCGGTCTATACAACGGACACTATGGTTCTTGTATTAACCGGAGAAAATTCAACTGTCACAAACAATAAAAATTACATTTCCGGTTCAAAAATAACCATTAACAGGTCTAACAACACGGTTAAGGTTGAAAGCAGCGATGAAAATCGTGTAAAAGCATTGTTTTATTCAACAAAAGAGTTGTCGTCCAAGCACGATCCTGATACTCCGGCTTTGGACTCAACAAATAAGAAATGAACAGGCTTGGAGGCTGGAAAGCTGATATATAAAAAGGCGGGGTTGAATTACCCCGCCTTTTTTAATAGATATTGTTGCTTTTTATTTATTTATTTTTGCTTCGTTTTTCGCTATTTTTTTCTTCAGCCTTTTAATCTCGAGCTCGGTTGATACAAGATCAGCCTGTGCCTCCAACGCATCTGCTTCATAACCGAGTTTCTTTGATTTTAACTTCGCAATTTTATGAATATTATCTATCTTATCGCCCAGGTTTGCATTGTCAATTGCCTCCCACTGTGCGGCCTCTACAGCGATTTCTTTTTCTTCCAGGATCTTTTCTGCTGTTTTAAGTTCATAGTCTGCGCGTTTTTTCTCCTTGTCGCCCAGTTCCTTTTTAAGTTTTCCGATCTTTACTTGTTCCGTGGCGGTCTTCACATTTCTTTTTGCCTCTAGTAAGTCAAACTCAGCCTCTTTAACATCAGCGCGCATAGACGCCGGCACCTGGGAGTAAAAACTCTTGTCGGAAGTCTTCTTTTTTGTCTTAGAACTTTTGGTCGAGGACATGGTTGCACATCCGGCAGTAAAAGAAAGTGCAATCAAAAGTACCAAACTTATATACAAAAACCTTTTCATAACGTTTTCCTCCCTTTCTAATAGATAAGAATTTGTAAGTTTTTCCTTTTTTACTTAATATATATATCGTTAAGTGGTATTTATAACACTTAACGATATCCGAAGTTAATAATACTTGCAGTTAAAAATAAAATCAACAACATTTTAACACACAAGGTCTTGTTACGTGGTTAAGCTGTTGTTATAATTACCATATCAGTTATTTACTTTAAAATTGGACATTCGGTGTTTAAAAAGTTATAACATCTTGAAATAATAGCAATTATTTCCCTACTCAACAGCTCAACTACTCATCGAGGTCTCTGTTCTTCCAGCTTTCCTTTTATCTTCCTTAAATACCTCATCCTTTTATACCTGAGTATAAAATCGACCCATGTGCTGAACAGATCCGCAAGATCCTCATTACTCCCTTTTGTTTTTTTGTGTAATTTCTTTTCAACCCCTGCAAGTGCCATGGCAAGATCCTGCCTGTCGGGTTCACATTCCAAAAGGTGTTTATAAATTTGGGCCGCTTTTTCATAATGACCCTGGCTGGAATAAACCCTTGCCATGGTGGCTGTTTTAAAATCGTTATCTGGTATCATTCCTGTTTCAACCGTTTCCCTGGTACACTTTGCGGTTTTAATATCATTTCGTCCTTCCCGATCATGCCTAGTTCCTGCCTTGCGATATTTTCGATATATTTATCATCATTTTTCAAACGTTCTATCTCATTATACAAAACAAGATTATCCCTTGCAAGGCTTTCATTTTTTTCTACCAGCCTGTCCCTCTCCTTTCTAAGGAAATTAAGATCAATAAGGCCGTTTTCAGCAAACACAATAAGTAAAAGCATTGAAAATAATATTAATATTGCCATAGATAACATTATGTTAAGTTTTTTCAACATATTCTTACTTCTTTAGCAAAACCAGATTCAAAACCCTTTTAATTTCCGCGGTTTTAAAAATCATGGAAAAAACGCCGTATATTACAAGACCGGTTAAAATACTTCCCATAAGCCCTATTATTTGGCCAGGTAGGCTTTCATTTCCTGACGGAATAATATATAATGCAACAGTCCACACAGCTATCCCCATTATTACAGAGCATATTACATTTTTGCAAACAGATTTAGCAATACCCGACTGTTTCAATGGTCCCAGCTTTGTATTTAATACCCGCATAAGAAGTCCGAAGTGAAGCATTGAAGCAAGAGATAAAGCTAATGCAAGCCCTGCATGTCCCATTGGCCCCATTAAAATAACTCCAAGTAATATATTGGCAATTATTGATATAACAGCCGTATAAACAGGTGTTTTTGTATCTTTAAGTGCATAAAAGGTAAATACAACAATTCTTACACCTGAAACAGCCCACAACCCGATACTATAATACAAAACAGCATTCGCAGTCAACAGAGTGGCTTCACGGCCAAATGCCCCTCTCTCAAATAACAGGGCCACAACTGGTTGCCGCAATACAATAAGCCCCACCATGGCAGGAATGGTTATAAAAAATACAAATTTCAATGTGTATGCAAAAGAATCCCTTACTGCATTTATGTCTTTTGCTGCCGCCTGCCTGGAAATGCTCGGCAGCAGGGCAGTCGCAGCAGCGATAGCAAAAATTCCCAAAGGAAACTGGACCAGCCGGTCTGCATAATAAAGATACGAGATACTGCCTTCAGACTGTATTGAAGCAAGAAGAGTTATAGCCAGTGTATTAATCTGATATACGGCAGAACCGAATATTGCTGGAAAAAACAGCAGAGCGATTCTTTTCAACCCCGGGTGCCATATTCCTGCTTTTTGCCAGAAATAGAACCTTTTTTTTATTAAAAACGGTACCTGAAGCGCAAGTTGTAAAAATCCTCCAATAACCACACCAAATGCAAGTCCATATACACGATTTGTTGAATCGGCTGAAAATATAGATATAATATACACCGAAAGAATCATAGCTATATTCAAAAATACCGGGGCAAGGGCAGGTGCGGCAAAATGTCCCAGAACATTTAAAATGCCCATACTCAGCGCAACCAGACATATAAAAAAGATATAAGGAAACATGATGCGCGTCAGAACAACGGCAAGCGCAAACTTTTCAGGTGACTCTGTAAATCCCGGAGCAAAGATACGAACGATCCATGGTGAGAGTACAATACCAGAAACAGTTATAATAACCAGCAGAACCGAAAGCAGTTTTATGGCGGATCTTGCCATCTCAAATGCTTCGTCTTTTCCTTTATCTGTGAGGTATTGTGTAAAAACAGGAACAAATGAAATGCTTAAGGAACCTTCGCCAAAAAGCCTTCTTATAAGATTGGGAATCCTGAAAGCTGCAATAAATGTGTCGGAATAAAAGCCCGCACCAAAAAAAGCGGCGATAACCATATCCCTTATATAACCAAAAATGCGGCTCAACAAAGTTGCCGAGCCTACAACACCTGCAGCCTTTGTCACACGAGTATTTTCAGACATTTTATATTGACGGTTTCGTAAAAAGTAATAAAATCACTTTTTACGAAACATTTTAAGTTTTATGTATTAAGTTTTAAATATTTGATAAAACAGACAATGACATTAACTTAAAACCTAAAAATTAACACCTAAAACCTGATGAATTCGACTTTTTCCGAATTCATCATATTAAGGTCTGGTAAAATCAGAATAAATTCCTTGACATCTCTTTTTTAATTTTATAAGTAGATCGTTTATCAAATTTCATAAAAGGAGCTTAATACTTTGGCTAATCATAAATCCGCTTTAAAACGCGCTCGTCAGAATGAAATAAGACGCATGCGTAACAAATCTTACAGAACAAGGGTAAATAACGTTACTAAACAGCTTCGGCTTGCTGAAGGTGAATCATCAGGCGAAACAATTACAACGAATCTTAACATCGCAAAGTCTGTAATAGACATAGCAGCCAAAAAGGGAACAATTCATAAAAAAACTGCTGCCAGAAAAATATCCCGCCTCTCAAAATTTGCCAACACTTCCGTTGCTTAGGGCTCGCGAACCCTTAAAAATTATCCGTCATGCGTGTATAAATTTTTTCTGCAAGCCTTTGTGAAGCCTTTGAAATCGCCTCCTGCCTGTTTTGTTCTGTTCTGTACTTATTGTCAGGTACGACGTTGTAGGCCTCGTCTGCAGTAATTCCTTTTACTCGCCAGATTACCCTTCCTTCAGGAACAACCAGTTTCGTGTCGACGAATAGCTTTACACTTCTTTCGCTGGAAGTGTTCGGATCGTCGCGGGAAATGGTTGTAGTGCTTATAGAATTGACAATTCCATAAAGTACAGCATCAGCATCGTCTATGCTCCCTGCCAGTATATCTTTTCTATTCTTTGTGAATACATAGATAAGATCATCTGTAACCAGCTTTTCCAGCCTGCTTTCGGAAGTACGGTTTTCAAGTATAGGTATGAAAATACTTTCCGTGCCTTCCGCAAAATCTCCTGTTCCTGCAAACCTGTAACCACAACCTGAAACAAGTATCAGCAAGCAAAGAATGAAAAAGATAATTTTTATTTTTTGAAACATAATTTGGCCTTATAAGAGTCTGCGCTTTTTCAAAACAACGTGCCGGTAAAAATCGGCAACAATTTATAAAATGGCTTCGCTAAGCATATAACCCGCTATACAACAATATTAACAAGCTTATTCTTTACAACAATAACCTTTTTAACAGGCTTATTATTTATGAATTTTTTTGCCCGTTCATCTGCAAGAGCCATTTGTTTTATTGTATCTTCATTAGTATCAACACTTACTGCGAACCGGCTCCTGAGCTTACCGTTAACCTGGACTACAATCAGGAATTCATCCTCATGAAGAACATCTTTTCTGTATGCCGGCCATGATTCCAAAAGAACACTCGATTCATGCCCCATTGCTTCCCATATTTCATCGGCAAAATGCGGTACAATCGGCGCCAGGAGGAGTACAACGGATTCCATGGCAAATCTCATAACACCTGCCGAAACAGGGCTGTTTTCTTTAAGTTTAATACCGTTCATGGTATTATAAAGTTCCATGACGGCACTTATGGCTGTATTAAAATGAAACCTGTCTTCTATATCTCTTGTAACTTTGTTTATAGTCTGATGGGTTTTCCTGTAAAGATCTTTTAACCTGTCATCAAGATCTTCCGGCCTGCCATCAAAAGGTTTAACGTCTTTTATCGAATCCATAAGCGTCGCTGCAAGTCGCCATACGCGATTTAAGAAACGGTAACCTCCCTCAACTCCCTGTTCGCTCCATTCCAGGTCCCTTTCAGGAGGTGCTGCAAAAAGACAAAAAAGCCTTGTTGTATCCGCACCGTATTTTTCGAGCAATATGTTCGGGTCAACAACATTTTTTTTCGATTTAGACATTTTTTCTATGCGACCCACCTTAACTTCCATGCCACATATGCTGCACACCCGCTTTTTGCCGCTCACATCCTCTTCTTCAGGAAGCAGAAAGCCATGCTCCGAACAAGAAGACGTTTCCTTGCAAACCATTCCCTGTGTTAAAAGCCGCGTAAAAGGCTCCTTAAAATTAACAAGCCCCATTTCTTTAAGCACCCTGGTATAGTATCTTGAATAAAGAAGGTGCAAAATAGCATGCTCAACCCCGCCAATATACTGATCCACCGGCATCCAGTAATCAACAGCCGCCCGGTCAAACATAGCGGTGTCGCATTCCGGGCTGCAGTACCTTTCAAAATACCATGAAGATTCTACGAAGGTATCCATTGTATCGGTTTCTCTTTTTGCATCAAGGCTATGACATCTGGGACACTCTGTTTTTGTAAAACTATCAAGCCCGGGAAGCGGAGATTTCCCGCCTTCAAGAATATCAATGTCTTCAGGAAGCACTATGGGAAGCTGTTCTTCCGGAACCGGAACAATCCCGCATTTTTTGCAGTGAATCATTGGGATCGGAGCACCCCAGTACCGCTGCCTGGAAATCCCCCAGTCTCTTAGTCTGAAGCTGACGGTTCTTCGACCAATATTATTTTCTTCGAGATATCCGGCAATTTCATCAAGAGCTTTTTTATTATCCATCCCGTCAAATTGACCCGAATTAATCATCACTCCTTCACCGGCATATGCCTCAGTCATGGAAGCTGCATTAAGGTCTTCATCATAAGGCTTTACGACAGGTACAATATCCAGTTTATATTTTTTTGCGAACTCAAAATCACGCTGGTCATGTGCCGGCACAGACATAACTGCACCCGTTCCATATTCCATAAGGGCAAAATTTGCCGTATAAATCGGAATACGTTTGCCGTGCATGGGATTCAGGCACCAGGCCCCTGTAAAAACTCCTTTCTTTTCATGGCTTTCTATTGCCTTTCCTGATCTGTCCTGCATGGACATATGATCCACAAAATCTGCAACCTCTTTCTCCTGCCCGGTTCCTTTTGAAAGCTTAAGTACAAGCGGATGCTCCGGAGCAAGGACCATGAAAGTTGCGCCAAAAACCGTATCCTGCCTGGTCGTAAAAACAGGTATGTATTCATCTGTTTTGTCAATTTTATCAACAGGGTTTTCGATGGTAAACCTGATTTCAGCACCAATGCTCTTGCCGATCCAGTTTTTCTGCATGGTAATAACTTTATCAGGCCAGCCGGAAAGCTTGTCACAATACACGAGAAGATCCTCTGCATAGTCGGTTACCCTGAAAAACCACTGCCACAGTTTTTTCTGACGAACCGGCTCTGCACACCTCCAGCACATCCCGGCTTCCACCTGCTCGTTGGCAAGAACCGTCCGGCATTTGTCACACCAGTTTACAAAAGACTTCTTCCTGTAAGCCATATCCTTTTCATACATCTTTAAAAACAGCCACTGCTCCCACCTGTAATATTCAGGTTTGCATGTAGCGATTTCCCTGTCCCAGTCGTAACTGAATCCCACACGTTTTAACTGTGTGCGCATGGCATCAATATTATCGTATGTCCATTTAGCCGGGTGAGTATCGTTCGCTATAGCAGCATTTTCTGCCGGCATTCCAAATGCATCCCATCCCATTGGATGCAAAACATTAAATCCCTGCATCCTTTTATATCTTGCAACGACATCGCCTATTGTATAATTTCTCACATGCCCCATATGAATCTTTCCGGACGGATATGGAAACATCTCAAGAAGATAATATTTTTTTTTGTCAGGATCCTCATACACTTTGAACAGGTCTGTTGTCTCCCAGGCGCTTTGCCATTTTTTTTCTACGCTAATTGGATTATATCTTTCATCCATTACCTGCTTTACCTCCTGGATTCATCAATTTTGCCATGCATCTTTCGTACGTAACTACTCACGTAGTCAGGCTGAAGCTGTTTAGACTGAGTAGTTACTTTCGTACTTGCTGAAACAGTGATTTTTCATGCCACAATATTAAATAAATAGCAATAAGGCAAAAATTTTATTTGTTATTAAGGTTTTAAGAGCTCTTATGTAAAAATAGTTTGACTTGTATCCGACAATTTCATATGCAGGCAGTGCAAGCAACTGTGATGCAATAAAAAATCAAAAAAACAAAGGATATTTAATATATGAGCAGCAAACTCCTTATAAATGCTGTGGATCATGAAGAATGCAGGATAGCCAAAGTTCAGGAAAGCAAACTTGAAGAATTCCATATCGAAAGTGCTTCAAAAGAAATTACCCACGGAAACATCTATAAAGCCGTCATCACCCGTGTAGAACCCAGCCTTCAGGCCGTGTTTGTCGATTACGGTGAACAGCGACACGGATTCCTGCAAAAACATGAAATCCACAGCGACTACTACCAGGACAACACTACAGGTGACCAGTCGATAAATCACATAGTCAAGCGCGGCCAGGAGCTTCTTGTCCAGGTCGCAAAAGATCCGTTCATGAAGAAAGGAGCTATGCTCACAACATTCATATCTTTGCCGGGCAGATACCTGGTACTTATGCCCGGAAGTGAAAACCGAGGTATTTCGAGAAAGATAGAGGATGAAGATGAACGCAACAGACTGAAAGAAATTATCGTCAAGTTAAAGCTGCCGGAAGGTTTTGGCGTAATTGTGCGCACAGCAGGAGTTACCTGTACAAAAACTCTTTTATCCAAAGACTTGAAATATCTGATGCGGCTCTGGAAAACCATAAAAAAAAATGTAATGAAGGAAAAGGCTCCTTCCCTTCTGTACAAAGAAAGAAATCTTGTTTTAAGATCAATTCGTGACTATTTTACCCCTGACATAACTGAAATCCTTATAGACGATGGCCCGGTATTCCAGGAAGTAAAAAATTTTATTAAAATCATCTCATCCAGGCATGCAAAAATTGTCAAACTCTATAAAGGTGATAAGCCGATATTTACTAAAAATCAGCTTGAGAGTCAGATTGCATCAATATTTGAAAGTCGTGTTCCGTTGAAATCCGGTGGCAGTATTGTAATAGAGCCGACTGAAGCTATGGTATCAATAGATGTTAACTCGGGAAAAGCAACCCGTAAGAAATCCATCGAGCAAACCGCACTGCTGACAAACATTGAAGCAGCCGAAGAAGTTACCCGTCAACTGCGACTGCGGGATTTAGGCGGTTTAATCGTAATTGATTTTATAGATATGAAAGATCAAAAGCACCGGCTCGATGTCGAGAGGGTTGTGAAAACACACGTTAAAAATGATAAAGCCAGAACTAAAGTCGGTAGAATTTCCATATTCGGACTAATGGAAATGTCAAGACAGCGAATAAGGCCCACCATTGAATTCGGTAGCTTTGAGCCATGCAAATTTTGCTTTGGAAAAGGTGTAACACCCTCTACTGAAACTTTAGCTCTACGCTTTATCAGAAAACTTCGTCTCGAAACTCTGGAAAATGATATTTCCAGTGCAAAAGGTTTTGTACCTGTTAATGTTGCTGACTACCTTTTGAACAAAAAACGTAAAGAAATCCTGGATCTGGAGTTAAGCCGCAATATTAATATCTCTATTGAATCTGACAATTCAATGATTCCCGGGGAAAGCAATATTATTTGTGAAAAATAGATTTGACGTAATTTTATTTTTAAAGTATATCAGCGCAACTTAATTTATATATTAATAATGATGATTTCGTAAAATATATCACAGATGGCATCGTTCTAAGTTCCATATACAAGGCACAGTAGGTTTTCAGGGACGAGGCAATACATATAGTATGCCGAGTTTCTGAAAAACCGCTGCAACGCAGTAGATGGGACTTTGTACGACGCCATCAACAATTAAAGGAGGTTTATCTTGATTAGTATCGCATACGCAATGGGCCAGGGAGGAGACGCTGCCGGACAGGGAGCAGGTGGATTTACAGGGTTTATCCCTCTTATCCTGATGTTTGTTATTTTTTATTTTCTGCTTATTCGGCCTCAACAGAAAAAGACAAAACAACACCGCGAAATGGTATCCAGTCTTAAAAAAGGAGACCGCATAATTACAAGCGGCGGCATTCATGGCCGCATAACAGGCCTTGACGAAACAATATTAACGGTTGAAATATCCGACAGGGTTCGGGTTAAAGTCGCCAGGGGTAATGTCGGAGCAAGAATAGAGACAACAATCCAGCCCCCGCCTGAAAAAAAAACCAAGCCTGATTCAAAAAAATCAAAATAATTTCAGACTTTTTAAAACCTGAATCAACCTTTCGTAAAAGGTGGTTTTTTATAACACCATCATTGTGATTGGATAAATATTTAAGGGAAAAGACCATTGAAGAATATCTCTTGGAAACCGGTATTGGTGCTTATTGTTATTGTTACAGCCGTTATATATCTTCTTCCGACCATAAAGCCGACTTTCTGGCCGCACAAAAAGATAAATTTAGGCCTTGACCTTCAAGGTGGTATGCATCTTGTCCTTGAAGTTGACACACAAAAGGCCGCGGAAAGCAATATTGAACGGATAAGCCAGGAAATTCGCAGTCTTTGCAAAAAAGAACACATCAGACGAATACAAATAGAACGAATTCAAGGTGAAAAAATACTGGTTACTATCAAGGATGAAGATAGCGTTAAGAAATTTGAAGCGTTTCTGGACAAAGAATTCAGGGGTCTTCGTATAGCTTCAAAATCAACCAAAGATGGAGTACTTTCCATCACTCTCGATCTTCCGGAAAAAGAAACGGACAATATCAAGGAAATGGCTACCAGGCAGGCCCTTGAAACAATCAGAAACCGTATAGACCAGTTTGGTGTCAGTGAACCTGATATACGACTCCAGGGTGAAAAACGGATTCTCATTCAACTGCCGGGTATAAAGGATACACAAAGGGCAAAAGACCTTATAGGAAAAACAGCGCTCCTCGAATTCAAACTGTTAGATGAAGTCAACGACATTAACACGGCGCTTAAGGGTTCCGTCCCTCACGGAAGCGAAATTCTTTACCAGATCACCCAGAGTTCCGAAACAAATCGTTTAGTAAAAACACCCTTTCTCGTAAAAAAG
>RCNC010000719.1_pt1 | contig 41748 bp, 30 predicted proteins | sample 2041301 | NCBI WGS metagenome assembly RCNC01 (sample SAMN09708231, study PRJNA481090) | Marine sediment metagenome, whole genome shotgun sequencing project. | biome: marine sediment; feature: ocean; material: sediment; isolation source: Sewage treatment plant 13A marine sediment (STP13A) ...
TTCCATCAGCACTCCCCCGGCCAGCAGCTCGTCCATGCGGGGGGTCAGCGGCCGGCCGCAGCCGTAGGCGGTGAGGTGGTCGGCGCGCAACGTGTCGACACAGATCACGATCACCGAAGGGCGAACCGGAACGGCAGCGCCGGGTAAGGCAAAGAGAAGGGGGGCAGACAACACCAGAACCGCCATGCAGGTCAGCAACCGCAGCCGAAACCCTGGTGTATCGTTCCTGGAATTCATTGCTCCCCTGCCAACAGCCTCGTGCGAACCGCGCCGTGCCGCGATTGGGTGGATGGATAGATTTCGATTCCGCGCAAAAAAGTCTAACGCGAGCCACCGCCCAATTCAAGGTCAGCAGCGATCAGGGGGTGACGATATCCGGCGCCGTGGCCGGCGTCTGCAACAGCTGATCCACCTCCGCCAACCACTGCCGGATCCGGCGCGTATTGTCGGGCCCGGTGCGCAGCAGCTGTTTCTGGGCCGGGGAGAGGGACTCCAGCCGCGGATCGGCATAGGCATAGGTGGTGACCTTGCGCACCAGCAGAACCGGCCCATCCGGCTCCGGTGTCCTCAGCAGGAGCTGCAGGGCCCCGGTGAAAGCCCGGTGAAATTCCGCTTCGGGGTAACCCAGTTCCTGGTAGGACTGGGCCAGTAGCGGATAGAAGGTGCGGTAGAGCTCCACCGCGTCTTCCGGGGAAATGGAGAGCGCCAGGCCCGCCAGCAGGTCATAGCGGCCGGCGTTTTCCTCGCTGAAGACAAAGGACTCCCCCGCCGTGTCCGGGGAAAAGAAATCGTCGGGCGCCAGGGCGGTCAGGTGCAGGGCCGGGGTGGCCCCTTCGGATATATTGTCCACCGCGGCCACAAAGGTATCGGCCAGTCCGTCCAGGACCAGCATCCGGGTCAGCAGCGGGTGTCCGGAGAGATCGCGCACGATGCCGCGCAGTACCGTGTCGCTCCCGGCCAGGGTCACACCCTCGGCATCCCAGCGGGGTGACGTCGGCGGTTCCGGAGGCTGCACCACCTCGGCGGGTTGCTGGTCATCGACGTCAGCACCGTCCAGAAGTTCCCGGGCCGTCTCCGCTGAGGGGGCGGCGGCTTCCGCTTTCTTCTGCTGCTGTTTGTGGTAGACAAGAAATGACAGCAAGACCACGACCACCACCAGGGCGGCCCCGATACCGATCGTGCGGGTGCGCTCCATCCTCTTCTCTCCTTCCTGTCCCAAATGGTGTACACAGGGCAATCCGACCGCCGCCGGGCCTGTCGAAAACATCTTCTTTCAATTCAATACGAGATTCGGCAGATTGCGTTCCGCATGAAAAAGATGGGGTCAGGTACTTTTCATGACCCCATCTTTTTCATTCATCAGACGTTCAGTTCCCGCTTCTTCTTCTCCCAGCGATCCAGGGCGTACTGGCGCATGTCGTCCACCGAGTCGAACTCGTCAACGATCTCCACCCCCAGCAGGGTTTCGATGGCGTCCTCAAGGGTGACAATCCCCTCGGTCCCCCCGTATTCGTCCACCACCAGGAAGAGGTGCTCCCGCCGCTTGATGAACTCGTCGAGGGTCCCGGCGATGGATTTCGACTCGGGCACGGCGTGTATCGGCTGGGCCAGCTGTTCCATGGTCTGTTCACCCCTCCCCGCCGACCGGGCCTCGAGGATGTGGATGCGCAGAACCAGCCCGGTGACCCGGTCGATGTTCTCCTCGTAGATCGGGATCCGGGAAAACTTCAACTGGTCCCGCTGCTCCATGGCCTGGGCCACGGTGAGGTCCCTGGGCAGGGCGGTCATCACCGAACGGGGGGTCATCACGTCGCCGGCCCGGATGTACTTCAGCCGCAGCAGGTTCTGGATCACCCGCTTCTCCTTGCCCATCAGCGTGCCCTCGTCGGCCCCGATGCCGGCCAGGGCGCTCAGTTCCCGGCGGGTCACCCGGGCCCCTGCCCCGCCCTTCCCGGCGACGATCCGGGAGACGGCGCGGAGAAAGAGCACCATGGGGTAGCAGAGGACAATCAGCCCGGTGGTGGTGTAGGCGGTGAAGGGGGCCAGGCGTTTCCAGTTGGCCGCCCCCAGGGTCTTGGGAATCACCTCGGAGAAGACCAGGATGGTGAAGGTGAGCAGCCCGGAGGCCAGGGCCACCCAGCCGCTGCCGAAAACCACCAGGGCCTGGGCGCCCACACCGGCCGCACCAACGGTGTTGGCCACGGTGTTCACGGTGAGGATCGCGGCCAGTGGCCGGTCGACCCGTTCCTTGAGGTTTTTCATGATCCGGCCGCTGCGCTGCCCGTCCCTGATCAGCAACTCGATGTGGGCATGGGAAACCGAGAGCAGCACCGCTTCAAGGATCGAACAGAGGAAGGAAAGCAGAACGGCCAGCAGGAAATAGAGCAGGAGGGTGATCATGATGGAAAGTCCCGGTGGGCCTGCCAGATCTCCATCAGCCGCCTGATGGCCGCTTCCGGGTCGTCGGCCTGGTTCACGGCGCGGACCACGGCAAAATTCATCGCGCCGGCCGCCAGCACCTCGGGCAGGTTCTCCTCGAAAAGGCCCCCCAGGGCCACGGTGGTCACCGGGGACCGGCGGATCATCTCGCCCATTACCTCCAGGCCCAGCACCGGGTCGGGCACCACCTTGGACGTGGTGGCGAACACCGGGCCCACACCGATGTAGTCCGGAGCCAGGGCCGCGGCCCGGCGGGCCTGTTCCGGATTGTGGGTGGAGAGCCCGTAGATGCGGCCCTCTTCCTTCCAGAAAGCCCGGGCTTCCTCCAGACCCATGTCGTCCTGGCCTAGGTGGACCCCGTCGGCGTCGGCCTCGGCGGCCACGGCCACCGAGTCGTTGACGATGAAGCGGGTGCGGCTGCCCCGGGTGATTTCTCGCAGCCGGCGGGCCATTGGCAGAATCTCATCGTCAGGAGTCTCTTTCATCCGCAACTGGAGGTAGCGCAGGCCGCAGTTCACCGCCGCCTCGGCGCAGGCCTCGTAGCCCGCCGCCGGGTTGGTCAAAATGAGGTACAGGCCAAAGGATTCGATATCTGAGCTCATCCGTTCTCCCACAGTGGTTTTCCCGTGCTCGTAAAATGTAACGTACACCGGGTCCGGATGTCACGATCCACCTCGATGCCGGCCGGCGGCTTTTGCCCACCGCCAAATACTGGCATACTGCTGACAGCGGACGTCAACTGAATTGGCCTCAACCGATCGGGATGAAAAATAATGCCACGAGATCACAGGCTGCTCCTGCTGGTGCTGATTCCGGCCCTGCTTCTCTTCGGCGGGGTGGCCCTGGCCGGCCTCGAGGAGGAGATGGGGCGCAACGAGGTGCGGATCTGGTCCGCACCCTACACGCTGGAACCGGGCACCACGGTTCAGGGCGCGGGCCTGCTGCAGCGGCTGGAGCGCCTGGGTTACCGCCGGGTGCACCAGCGGCCGGAAACGCCGGGCGAATTTTTCTATGGATACGAGCGATTCTGGATCTATCGCCACGCCCACCAACTGGACGGCGATGAGCACCCGGCCGAGCTGTTCAGCCTGACCCTGCGCCGGCAGGATGGCCTGATCCTCGAGCCGCCGCCACCGGCAGCTGAAGATCAGCCGCTCTTCCCCGGGAAACCCGATCCCCTCTGGCTGGAGCCCGAACTGCTGACCGAGTCGCTGGAGTCCAACCGGGCCCCCCGGATTCCGGTGCGGCTGGGCGAACTGCCCGACCATGTCTGGCGATCGGTGCTGGCCATCGAGGACTCCCGCTTCTTCGATCACACCGGCCTCGATGCCCGGGGCATCGCCCGGGCGATGCTGAACAATGCCCGGGCCGGCAAGGTGGTCCAGGGCGGCAGCACCATCACCCAGCAATTGGTGAAAATCCGCGACCTGACCCCCCGGCGGACCTGGGGGCGCAAGATCTCCGAGGCGCTCCGCGCCCTGGAGCTGGAAGCGGCCCACGACAAGGAGGAAATCCTCCAGGCCTACCTGAACTGCGTCTACTACGGTCACATCGACGGGATCAGCATCTACGGCATCGGCGCCGCCGCCCGGGCCTTCTTCAACAAGGATGCCCGGAACCTGGACCTGGGCCAGGCGACCCTGCTGGCCGGCATCATCCAGGGGCCGAACATGCTCTCCCCGGTGCGTAACCCCGACCGGGCCCGGGAACGGCAGGAACTGGTGCTGGAGCGGATGGAGGACCTGGGCTGGGCCCCGGTGACTGAGATCGCCAAGGCCCGGGTGAGCGGCCTGCCCCGGCTGCGCAACGGGGTGGTGACCCCGGCCGGCAACCGGCACTTCCTCGGTCTGCTGAACGATATCGTGGAACGGAAAGCGGAACGGCAGGTGGAGAAGGGACGGGGGGTGCTGGTGGAATCGACCCTCGACCCGCTGCTCCAGGCCCGGGCGGAGCAAACGGTGCGCCAGGGGCTGGAACAGCTGCGCAGCGCCCACTCCCGGCTGCGCCGGCTGCCCCTGGCCGCAGCCCTGGTCTGCTATGACGCCACGGACGGCCGCATCCTGGCCTATGTGGGCGGCGATCCGGCAAAGGAAGACGATGCCTTTGACCGGGTGCGCCAGGCCCGGCGACAGCCCGGCTCGGCGATCAAACCGCTGGTGCTGCTTTCGGCCTTTGACGGCGCCGGGACCAGGGACGCCCTGTACCCGGCCCGCCAGGTGGCCGACAGCCCGCTGCGCATCGACCTGCCGTCGGGCCCCTGGGAGCCGCAGAACTATGACGGTAAGTACCGGGGAACCGTGACCATCCGCGAATCGCTGGTCCGCAGCCTCAACGTGCCCTTCGTGCGTGTGGGCCGCTGGTGCGGTTTCGACACGGTGGCGCAGACGGTGCGCGAGACCGGCCTCATCATCCCCGACCCGGCGCCACCGTCCTTTGTCCTCGGTTCCATGGAGGTCACCCCGCTGGAGCTGGCCGATGCCTTTGCCGTGTTCAGCGGTGTCCTTGGCCGGCGGGCCAAGCTCACCCCTTACACCCGGCTGGCCAAGCCCGGCGGCCGCACCATCACCAGACACAAATCCCGGCATAAAAAGGTGGTCCAGCCATCGTCGGCCTACCTCATCCGCGACCTGCTGCGGGACGCGGTGGAGCGGGGCACCGGCCGGCCGGCACAACTGGAGGGCCGCGAGGTCTTCGGCAAGACCGGCACCTCCTCCGACCGCCGTGACGCCTGGTTCGTGGGCGGCACCGGACCGCTGGTCACCGCGGTCTGGGTTGGCATCGATGACGGCACCCCCCTGGGCCTCACCGGCTCCGGCGCCGCTGCTCCCATCTGGCGTTCGTTCATGGAAACCGCCGCCCCCACCCGGCCGGCAACCGCGGTGGAACGGCCCGGTGACGTGGTGGAACGAATGATCCAGGACCGCAGTGGCCTGCTGGTGGCCAGGCAGCGGCGGGGCACGCACACCGACCTCTTCCGCCGCGGCGCCACCCCGCCCAGCCGGCGTTTCTGGCGTAAGGACGAACCGGTTCCGGTGATCAAATAGGCCGCGGGCCGCGGTTTGACTCATCCCCCCGTGTTCCGTTAACCTTAAAGCTCGAAACTGTTTCCGGCCGGCCGGTGCAGCGCCACCGGCCTTTTTTACATGTGCGCCAATGAGCGATCTCCCCACATTCCTGGTGGTGGGCGCGGCCAAGAGCGGCACCACCTCGCTGCACTATTTCATGGAGCAGCATCCCGAGATCTGCGTCCCCCCCTGCAAGGAGACCTACATCTTCAACCGGGAGAGCATGGCCGGCACCTGGCCCGCGGTAAACACTTTTGATGAAAAGGGATACCGGGAACTGTTCCAAACCCACACCACCGAAAAGACCAAAGCATGGGGCGAGGTGACCACCAGCAACCTCTACTACCACGAGGAAGCGGTGCCGGAGATTCAAAAACTCCTTGGCAACCCTCAGATCGTCATCCTGATCCGCAATCCTGTCGACCGGGCCTATTCCAACTGGACGTACACCTCGGCCAGCTACGGCGAGCCACTTTCCTTCGAAGAGGCCATTGAGGAGGAAAAAATCCGCATCGGACAGAAGGTGATGTTCATGGGGCACTACGTCTCGGTGGGGTTCTACCACGAGGCGGTGAAAAATTTCCTCGGGGCCTTCAACCAGCACAAAATCTACCTTCTGGAAGACTTGCAGGAAAATGCAGCTGAAACAGTACGGGGAATTTTTGAGTTCATCGGGGTGGACAGCAGTTTCAGGCCCGACTACGAAACCACATACAACCCCTCGGGTATCCCGAGGAGCCGACTGCTGCAGAAGTTCGTTCTCCGTGATGATGGCACCAGGGGCACGACGCTGCAGCGGGGCATGCGAATTGTGGTTGGCCGAGAACGGGCTGATCGCCTGTTCCACTCCCTGAGGGTGAGAAATCTCAAGCGGGTCCCGATGAATCCGGCAACCAGGCAGAAACTGGTGGAAATCTACCGCGAGGATGTCCTCAAACTCCAGGACCTGATCGACAGGGACCTCTCCCACTGGCTCAGCACTTGAATCAACCCGAGGTCAGCAGAATGAAGGTCTGCATGGTGGCACCCTACTTCCCGCCAATGTTCTCCGGAGCCGGGCAGCAGGTACACGATTTCGCCAGGCTGCTGGCTGCGGGAAACGCTGAAGTGCGAATTACTGCCCTCGATACGGGGGGCATGGCGACAAACGAGCAGATGAACGGAATGCTGGTGGAACGGATCACGCCCCGGGGATCCGGACGGCTCAAGCACCCGCTGCTTCTGTTCCAGCTGGGTTGGCACCTCTTGCGCCGGCGCCGGCACTGCCAGGTCGTGCACCTCCACGGGGCCTACTTTCCAGTCTTTGGCGTGCTGCCGCTGCTGCGTCTGCTGGGGATCAAAACAACGCTGACCTTCTGGGATCCGGAGGGCGACATGCCGGAGGCGATTCCCCGCCGGGGCCTTGGCGCACTGCAGATACGTATTCTCTCGTTGGCCCATTGCTTTGTCTGTGTCACCAGCTTTGTGGCCTCATCTTACAGGCGTGCCGGGCTGCCCCCGGAAAAACTTCGCCGTATCCCGGCCGGCATTGATACCAGCGAAAGATTCAGGCCGGCGGACGAGGCGGAGAAAATCCGGTTGCGTAACGTCCGGGGCTTACCCACCGGGGCGAAGATCGCGGTGTACACCGGGTCCATCGTTCCGCGTAAAGGGGTGGACGTGCTGGTGGAGGCCTGGGGGCGGGTGGCCATCCGCTTCCCCGATGCACTACTTCTCCTGGTGGGCCCCACCGACGTGGTGGAATATCCGGATCAGGCGGATTTCGTCCAACAGTTACAATCGCGGATCAGCGAACTTGGACTGGAGAGCACTATTTTACTTCCCGGCCGCACCGACCGAGTGGAAGAATACCTGCAGCTGGCCGACCTCTTCGTTTTCGCCTCGCGGCAGGAAACTTTTGGCATCTCATTGATCGAGGGAATGGCCTGCGGCCTGCCCAGTGTGGTGGCCGCCATCGAGGAGGTCTCCACAGACATCGTGGATCACGAGAGGGACGGCCTGCTTGTGGAACAACAGAACCCGAAAGCCTTTGCCGCAGCCATAACCCGGCTGCTGGATGACCCGGAATTGGCCAGGAAGATCGGACTCCAGGCGGTGGAGAAAGTCCGGGAGAAATTCTCCATCGAAAGCATCAGCCGGCAGCACTACGAGTTGTATCGGGAACTGCTCGCCTGAATCACCAGTCACCGGTTACCGCACCGACACCATTCACAGGAACCAGGTCGAAGAACATGCTAAAGCGGATCCACCTCGAACTGACCAACCACTGCAATTTCTGCTGTGAGTTCTGCCCCGACCGGCTGATCACCCGGCCCAGGGGCAATATGGACCGGGGTGCTGGAGGAGATCGCGGCCGAGGAACTGGCCCCGGTGGTCTGCTTTCACCTGATGGGCGAACCGCTGCTCCACCCCCACCTGCTGGAGGGGGTCCGGCTGGCCGGTGAGCTGGGTCTGGAGGCCCACCTGACCACCAACGGCTGGCTGCTCACCGACGAAATGATGAATTCCCTGCTCGATGCGGAGACCCACACCATCATCGTCTCGGTGCAGACACCGGACCCGGCTTCCTTCGAGCTGCGCCAGGCCAAGGTCAGCTTTGACGAGTACCGGGAGCGGGTGACCTCGGCGCTGGCCCGCACCCTGGACCGGGAGCACCGGAGCGAGGTGGTGCTCTCCCTGCTGGTCACGCCCTTCCAGCGTTTCCTCCTCCCCTCGCGACAGATGAGCATCATCAACAGCAGGGCCGACCTGGTACGGAGATCCATGGAGTGGCTGGAGAGCACCGTGCGCCAGTGTTCCCGGGACGATGTGAAGGCCCAGTTCCACACCCGGCGCCCCCAGCTGGAAAAACGGCTGGGCAAGCTGCGCCTGCTGGCCCGCAACCAGGTGCGGATCACCCGCAACCTGGTGCTGGAAACCAGACTGCTGGGGGACTGGGTGCGGGAAGGCCTGGACGAATCGAAACTGAAGGCGGCCCACTGGGGCTGCTGCGAAGGCCTCACCCAACAGGTGGGCATCCTCTGGAACGGCGACCTGGTCTACTGCTGTGTGGACTACGACGGTGAAACCGTCTTCGGTAACATCGAAGAGAGCACCATTCGTGAGGCCTTTCGCACAAAAGAGGTCCGGCAGGCGATCCACGACTTCCGGAGCTTCCGCATCCGCCACCCCCGCTGCCGCAAATGCCTGGGGGACCCCTCGCTGGCCAGATCGTTGGGCCGGCAGTTCGGCTCGATCTTCTACTTCAAATTCTTCCGCCATCTCCCGGGGCTGGGGAGCAGCACCGACCAGCCGGTGATCGATATCTAGAGCGCGTCAAAGACCCGCCGCAGTTTGGCGTCCACCTGGCCGGCGATGGCTTCCATGTCCGGATTGTTCACCACCTTGAACATCTCCACCGGTTTGATCAGCGATACCGCAGCCTGCCCCTGGTCGTCCTCGTAGACAATCACGTTGCAGGGCAGCAGCAGGCCCAGTTGCAGCTCATGGCTCAGGGCCTGGTGGGCCAGCACCGGGTTGCAGGCGCCGAGGATCATGTAGCGGCGGAAATCGACGTCGATCTTGGCTTTCAGGGTTTTCTTGACGTCGATCTCGGTGAGCACACCGAAACCCTCTTCCTTGAGCGCGGCGGTCACCCGCTCAATGGCGGTGTCGAAATCGGTCTCCCCCATGGTCTTGGTGTATCCGTAGTCGCAACTATCGGTCATGTTCTCCTCCGTTATCCGGCATCCCTGCCGTCCCTTTTGCAATTCCCTCGATCCAGCCTGTATCATTCATTTTTACACCACGTCGACCCGCGATCAACACCAATGTTGCAGGAGAGGCACCGATGATCACCATTGTCTCCGGGCTGCCACGCACCGGCACCTCGATGATGATGCGCTTTCTCGAAGCGGGCGGTCTGGAACCGCTCATCGACGGGGTGCGGGAAGCCGATGGGGACAACCCCCGCGGCTACTACGAACTGGAGCGGGCCAAGACCATCAGGGAGGATTCCTCCTGGCTCGATGAGGCCGAGGGCAAGGTATTCAAGATGGTCTCGCTGCTGCTCTTCCACCTGCCGCTGGAGCGAAACTGCAAGATCATTCTCATGCGCCGGGACCTGGACGAGGTGCTGGCTTCCCAGGCGGTGATGCTGAGCAATCTGGGCAAGGACCAGGACCAACCGCCGGATGAAAAAATGAAGGCGCTGTTCACCGCGCACCTGGCCGAGGTGGAGCAGTTCCTGCACAACCGGCCGGCCCTGGAGACGCTCCAGTGCGATTTTCGCCGGGTGGTGGAAAACCCAATCGCTATCGCCCGCCAGGTGGCGGACCACCTGGGCCTGGACCTCGACCCGGAGCGGATGGCGGCCACCATCGAACCTGAACTCTACCGACAACGCCGGGGCTGAACACGACCGATCATGCGTCTGCTGCACATCACCGACAGCTTTGAATACACCGGCGGCATCCGCAGCTACATCAGGCATACCGCCGATCTGCTGACCCGCCGCGGCTGGGAGGTGGAGATCTACAGCCCCCCCGGCCCGGGCGGGGACCGGCGCAGCCACTTCACCCGCTGGGCCGGCTGGCGCTACCTGGCCGAGGTGCGGGCGGCGGTGCAGCGGTTCCAGCCGGACCTGCTCCACGCCCACAGCCTCTCCCTGCGTCTCTCCCCCATCCCCCTGCGGGCCGCCGTGGAACGGCACATCCCGGTGGTGATGACGGTCCACGACTTCAACCATGTCTGCCCGCAGAAATGGATGGTGCGCTCCGACGGCCTGCCCTGCACCGACGGGTTCGGGTCCCGCTGCCTGGTGCGCAGCTGTCCCGGCACCCGCAGCGGGTGGGCCTGGCTGCCCTACCAGGGCCTGCGCTGGCTGAAAACCGCACTGCACCGGCGGATGCTGAAAGCCTGGGTCAACACCTTCATCACCCCGTCGGCGGCGCTGGGGTGGTGGATGACCTCGAGCCTGCGCACGGACAACGTCACCACCGTGCCCAACTTCGTTCACCCGCCGGCGGAGGGGAACACAACGGACGGCAAACGAAACGGCCTGCTCTACGTGGGCCGGCTGAGCAAGGAGAAGGGTGTTGACGTCCTGCTGCGGGCCCTGGAACTGATCCGCTGGGACGTGCCCGACGCCACGCTCACGGTGGTGGGCGACGGCCCCACCCGGCCGCTGCTGAAAGCGCTGGCCGAGCAACTGGAAATCGCCGAGGCCGTCACCTTCACCGGCCCGGTGGAAAACCGGTTGCTGGGTGACTACTATCGCAGCGCCGTGGCCTGTGTCCTGCCCAGCCTCTGGATGGAGAACTGCCCGGTGACCGCCCTGGAGGCGCTCTCCCACGGCACACCGCTGCTGGGCAGCGACCTGGGCGGCCTGCCCGAGATTATCCGCGAGGGAACCACCGGACTGCTCTTCCCCCGGGAGAACCATGAGAAGCTGGCCCAACAGGCGGTCCGCCTGCTCCGCAGCCCGGATCTGGTGCGGCAGCTGGGCGAAGGAGCCCTGGAGGTATTCCAGCAGGACTACTCGCCCGAGGCGCACTTCAGCCAGTTGGCCGCCGTGTACGAGGACCTGGCCCGATGAAGATCCGCAGCAGTGCCATCTGCCGCCTGCTCAACCGCTGCTTCCCCCGGGCCGGCACCCCGGCCCTGGGCCGGCGGCAGGACCACCTGGCCTATGCCGAGTGGGAGTTCGCCAATGCCGGCGAACCGCTGCGCGAGTTCTCTCCGCACCACGACATCCGCCTGAAACGGATCCTCGACGTGGGGTGCGGCCTGGGCGGAAAATCAGCCTGGTATGCCCTCAACGGGGCGAAAGAGGTGGTGGCGGTGGACCTGGACCCCGAACGGGTGGAACGGGCCGCCGAGTTCGCGGCAGGCAAACGGGCGGACAATGCCCGGTTCCTGGTGCTGGACGCCGGCCGGCTGGAGGGGTTGGAGGACGGCCGGTTCCAGATGGTGCTGCTCAACGACGCCTTCGAACACCTGGAACGGCCGGCGGAAGCGTTGATGGAGTGCTGGCGGGTGCTGGCGCCGGGGGGGACCATGCACATCGTCTTCCCGCCCTACGGCTCCCCCTGGGGCGCCCACCTCTTCGCCTACGTCAGAATCCCCTGGGCCCAGCGGCTCTTTGCCGATGAACCGCTGCTGGAGGTCTGGAAGGAGGGGTTCCGGGGCGATGCCGGCGACGGCAGCGGGATGATCACACAAAAGAAGCAGGAGGAGGTGGAGGCGGCGGGCACGGTTGCCCAGCTGCGGCAATTGAATAAAATGACCATCAGGCGGTTCCGCTCCCTGGTGGATGCCTCCCCCTTCACGCCGGCCCTGGTCCGGGAGCACGTGCCCCGGTGGGTCTTTCCCCGGCCCAGGCGAAACTGGTATCTCCGGGAGCGCCTGGTGACCAGGGTCACCGCGGTGCTGGAAAAAAGAGAAGCGGTGTGACCATGCGCATACTCTGGCCGGTACACAACCTGGAGAAGGAATACAACCAGTACCCCGGGGTGATGGTCATCTCCAGCCTGCTCCAGCAGCACGGGCACCAGGTGCAGGTGGTGCCGGCGGACGCGGACGTGCTGTCCCGGACACTGGCCGACGGCACGCCCACCATCCTCGCCTTCAGCGCCACCACCGCCTACATCCGGCACTACCTGGATGTGAACCGCGCGGTGAAGCGGGACCATCCCGGGGCCTGGTCGGTCTTCGGCGGCCCCCACCCCACCTTCTTCCCCGAGATCATCGAGGAGGAGGGGGTAGACGCGGTCTGTATCGGCGAGGGGGAGTACCCCATGCTGGAGATGGTCCGCGGCCGTGAGAACGGGGAGCCGGTGGCCGGCCTGGACAACTGGTGGGTGCGGGAGAACGGAACGGTGCACAAAAACCAGGTCCGTCCGCTGGTGGAGGACCTGGACCAGCTGCCGCTGCCCGACCACGACATCTTCCGCCGGGCCATGCCCACCAGCATGGCCCAGGCCATCGTGATCACCAGCCGCGGCTGCCCCTACAAGTGCACCTACTGCTACAACCACCTCTACCGCCAGATCTACCAGGGCAAGGGCAAACTCATCCGCCGCCGCGGTGTGGATCACGTGATGGAGGAGTTGAAGCTGCTGAAGACCGGGGGCTACAAGTTCATCCGCTTCATGGACGACCTGTTCATCCTGCACAAGGAGTGGACCCGGGAGTTCGCCGAAAAGTACCGTGAGCAGATCGGCCTGCCCTTCTCCTGCCTGGTGCGGGCCAACTACGTCGACGAGGAAACGGTGCAGCTGCTGCGCGGGGCCGGCTGCCACCGCATGACCATGGGCCTGGAAGCGGGCAACGACCGGGTGCGCAACGAAATCCTCAAGCGCAACATGTCACGGCAGGAGATCATCGACGCCGCCCGCACCATCACCGGTGCGGGGATCAAGCTGGTCACCGCCAACATCCTCGCCATCCCCGGCGGCTCCTTCGAGACCGACTGGGAGACCCTGGAGCTGAACCTCGAGTGCCGGCCGCACTTCGCCTCGGTGGCCGTGCTCCAGCCCTACCCCCGCACCGACATCCACACCTACGCGGCCCAGCTGGGCATGGTGCAGGACGAGGACCTGCAAGCCATGGAGTCCTCCTTTGGTTTCGGTCTGGAGGCGCCACTGAAATACGACGATCCGGAGGAGAAGAAGCTGCAGGAGAACCTGCACAAGCTCTTCCCCCTCACGGTGCTGCTGCCCTGGCTGGCCCCGCTCACCCGGCGGCTGGTCAAGCTGCCCTCGAACCGGCTGTTCAACCTGGTCTACAAGCTCTCGGTCAGCTTCGGTATCCACTTCCGGGCCCTGCCGGCTTCCACCGGCCTGGCCATCCTCTACCGCCGGTCATGGCTGCACCGGTTGCTGAGCGCCGGTAAACCATGAACAAGCTGGCCCTGCTCCCCGAACTCATCGCCACCTGGACCCGCTACAACATCCTGCAGCCGCTGCGTGGCGGCAAGCCGTTCCTGCCCCGGATGCTGCACCTGATTCCCACCCACCGCTGCAACGCCCGCTGCGTGATGTGCGGTCTGTGGGGCGACAAGGCCTCTGCGGACGATGAGCTGAACGCCGAACAGTGGCGCCGCACGCTGTCCGACAGGCTCTTTTCAAAACTGCAGTATGTGGGGATCAGCGGCGGCGAGCCATTTTTGCGCAAGGACCTGATGGAGCTGGTGGGCATTTTCCTTGGGAACAACCCCGGGTTGAAGCGGGTCAGCATCACCACCAACGGCCTGCTCACGGAGCGGATCGACCGGCAGTTGGAGACCATCACCAGCCTGCTGGAACATGCGGGGGTGTTGCTGGACGTGTCGGTTTCATTTCACGCCACCGGGGATACCCTGGCCGACATCTACGGGGTGGAGCAGGCCTTTGCCAAGGCCTGCCGCACGCTGGAGATGCTCAAGGAGCGGCGCCGCCGGGGGCAGCTCAGCTGTTCCCTGAACTGTGTACTGCTGCGTGACAACCTGGAGCAGGCGCCGGAGCTGCAGCGCTGGGCAACAGAGCAGGAGCTGCCGCTGAGCTTTGTCCTCGGCGAGGAGCGTGAACGCTTTCACAACCAGGCCTGCCGCGAGCGGTTCCTCGGCGACGAGGACCGGCAGCGGCTCACCGACTTTATCCGCACCCTGGCCGACGAGTTTTCCGCGGCCACCCCCTCGGCACTGAAATACGGAGAGATCCTGCGTATGCTCGAGGAGGGAAAGGAACGGACCCTCTCCTGCTACTACGAATTCGCCGGGGTGCTGCTGGGCAATGACGGCACCCTCTACTACTGTTCGCACAGCAAGGGCATCGGCAATGCGGCAAAGACTCCGGCCCACCGGCTTTTCTATCAGCGGGAGAATCTCGACTACCGCCGGGACCGGCTGCTACGGGCCGAATGCCGCAATTGCCCGCCCTACACCCTGACCAGGATGGAGCTGGAAAAGGACATCCTCAAAGCCGCCGGGCGGGCGGTGAAGAAAAGGATCGGGAGATAATGGCGGATGCGCTGAACCTGGTGCTGGTCACCGTCGACTCTTTGCGGCGCGACGCCCTGGGCTGCCTGGCCGGGGACAGCGGGCCGTCGCCGATTCTCGACCGGCTGGCCGGGGAGGGCATCCTCTTCACCGATGCCGTCTCCAACGGCCCCCGCACCCCCTCGGCTTTCCCCGCCATTCTCTGTTCCCTCCACCCGCTGGTCAGCGGCGAGACCGGCCTGCCCCCGGGGGCAACAACCCTGGCCGAAGCTCTGCGCGCCACGGGCCGCCGCACCGCCGGTTTCAATCTCGACAACCCCTACCTGTCGGAAAAATGCGGTTACGCCCGGGGCTTTGACCGTTACGACGACTTCTGGCAGGCGAAGCCGGGCAGCGGAACAGAGATAAAACCCTCAGCGGTCAAAAGGCTGAAGAAATCGATCCAGGACGCCATCGGCCGCCGCAGCCTGGCCGTCCTGCTCTTTTTCCAGGCCATGTTCCAGCGGGGCGGCGCTCCCTTTCTCAAGGGCGACCTGGCCACCGACCGGGCCCTGCAGTGGATCGATGAGGACCGGGACAAGCCGTTCTTCACCTGGCTGCACTACATGGATGTGCACTACCCCTACCTGCCGCTGGAGAAGCCGGGCATGGGCCGGCGGCTCACATACCTCGGCGCCATCCTCGGCCTGCTCATCGGCGCCCGGCGCCGGCCACTGCGGCTGATGCGCGAGCTCTACCAGGCACGGGTGGAACGGATGGACCGGATGATCGGCCGGCTGGTGGAGGGGCTTGCCGAGAGGGGGCTGGGGGAGCGCACCGTCATCGCCGTCACCGCCGACCACGGCGAGATGTTCGGCGAGCACGGCCGCTTCACCCACGGCCCCCAGCTCTACGACGAACTGCTGCGTATCCCGCTGATCTTTGCCGGGGCCGGTGACGGCAAATCAGTGGCGGCCCAGACCAGCCTGATCGACCTCTCCCCCACCCTGCTGGATCTGCTGGGTGTGGAAGCACCCCCGGCCTTCCAGGGCCGCAGTTTCCGTGAGCTGATCGAGGGTAAAGAAAAAGAGGGCGACGATCCGGTGATCAGCGCCGCCACCCATGCCGGTGACAGGCAGCGGCGGGGAGCAGCCCCCGAGGTCTATCGTATCGTCTCCTGCCGCACCGCGGGCTGGAAATACATCTTCGACCAGGAGGGGCCCCGGGAGGAGCTCTACGACCTGGAGAACGATCCGGGTGAGACGGAGAACCTCATCGATGACCGGCCCGAACAGGCCGAACCGCTGCGGCAGCGGGTCCACGGTCACCTGGAGATGGCGGAGCAGGAAGCCGCCCGCCTGGGTGACGGCGATTCGGGAAAAGCCTTCCACGAGGACGAAGAGGTGAGCCGCCGGCTGGCCGACCTGGGCTACCTGTGACGATCAATGAAAGGCAGACCATGATTTCAGCTTTCACGACGAATCGACGCGGCGTTCTTCGCCCCTGGCTCTGCTTCGGCGTCATGGCGCTGCTGCTGGTCTCGGCAGCCTGTGACTTTCTTCATGATGATGCCCAACGTGAAGCCATGGCCGCCGCCAGGATCGCGGATCACGGCGGGCCCCTGGAAGAGCAGATGGCGCACATGGACCGGGCCATCGAGCTGGCCCCGGGGCGTGTCGAATACTGGGAGACGCGAGCGGGTCTGTACATGTCCCTCTGCGACAACGCTCGCGCCCTGGCCGATATCGACCGGGCGGTGAAACTGGCCGACCGTCCCTACCTGCGCTTCAGGCGCGGGTTGGTTCTCTGTCGCAGTGAACGATTTGCCGAAGCCGTGCCCGAGTTCGACCTGGCCATTACCCAGCAACCGGAGAACTCCCAGTTCTACCGGGGCCGGGCCCTGGCTCTACTGGCCCTCGGTCAGGCCGAGGCCGCTCGGGAAGACACGAGGGTCCTCTTCTCGATCGACCCGATCAGGATCTACAATTTTTACGTCCGCGGAGTGGTGTTGATGGAGCTGGGGCTTTACGACCAGGCCATCAGCGATCTCGACCGTGCGGCTGAGGAGCAGTCCGACGCCTTCTACGTGTTCCGCGCCAGAGCGGAATGTCTCGAACAACTGGGGAAACCCGGGCTCGCGGCAGCAGATCGTGAACGGGCCGAAAAGCTCGAGCGTGAAAATGGGCCGGACTACGGGTGCAACCCCAGGACCACACCGTACCATTGACCGGACAACAGTTCACTAATTCGTCCATGGGGAGTCCGTTTGCACTATCCGGACCATGGTATGTCAAGGAAAACAAATATGATGGAATTGGCCAACGATACCGCTCGGAACAAGTCAACGGCCGTTGTTCCGAGCGCTATTCACGGCCGTGGAGGCCGTGAGGTATGTTTCGTTAATCCTTCTTGAACTTCTTTCGAAATGCAATCAGACCGGCAAACCCGCTGCCGAGCAGAAGACACGTCGCTGGTTCCGGGACCGGAGTAACATTTCCGCCGCCGTGACCACCGCCGCCGCCGTGACCACCGCCACCGCCGTGACCACCGCCACCGCCGTGACCACCGCCACCGCCGTGACCGCCGCCACCGCCATGACCACCGCCACCGCCGTGACCACCGCCACCGCCTTGACCACCGCCACCGCCTTGACCACCGCCACCGCCTTGACCACCGCCACCGCCATGACCGCTGCCACCGCCTCCCAACGCTTCCAGATCATCGGCGTAAGTCACTGCTGCGACTCCGAGAATCAAGATAGCCACGCTCAAAATTAATCCAATATTTCTCATGTCACTATCCCTCTATATTGTTTTCAACCGCTGACCCGATTTTTCACACAATCCATGGCTGATTCTACTAGCCAGTAATATCGAGGGTGCAATTCCTATGCCACGAAAATGGATTGAGGGCCTTAAGTCTTAAATTATTGAAAAACCCAAGCCGTTAAATCAAACGGTGGGGGATTGACAGAAACAGAAACAGGACCAAGCCGTTGTATTAAGAGAATTAACTTCACAACAATGGTAATTATTTACACCAGATGGCACAGGGATCGGGTATTTCCCCCATCGTCCGCTGGTCACAGGAGTTCCAATCACCCGGGAAAACGCTTGCCTGGAGGCGGCCCCGGGGGTGTAGCGAGATGCGGCTTGAGTCAATTTTGCAGCTTGGCACCAGTGCGATAAGATCCAGAATCCGATATCATCGTTTATCTGGTGCTCGCACAGGCGTTGAGGAGTGAAGAATGAGGGGTGCGATCAAACTGGCATCGTTGCTGCGGTCCCAGTGGGGCTCGCCGGAACGGATTCGGCGGCGGCAGAGTTTGATGCTCCGACGGCTCGTGAACCATGCCTGCGCCACCGTGCCCTGGTATCGTGACCTGTTCCGTGAAGCAGGGGTTGACCCGCGGGAGATCCGCGGGATCGACGATCTGGCAAAGATCCCCGTCACCACCAGGCGCGATCTGCAGGAGCAGCCGCCGGAAAGGTTGATCTCCAGCAAGGCCGACCCGAGCCGGCTGATGAGCAGTCGCACCAGCGGAGCCACCGGCGAACCGCTGGAGATCCGCTACGGACCGGCAGACCGCACGGCGATGAACCCCTCCTTTCTGCGGGTGCACCTGGGCCGGTCGCTGAAGCCCCGGCATCGGCTGCTCTACTTCGAGGCCCGGCCCCAGAAAGGCCTGCGACAGTGGTATGAGCGGCTGGGCCTCTTCCGCCGCCGGGTGCTGGCCAGTGGCGATCCCCCCGAGACCTGGATCGAGGAGACCCGCCGCTGGCGTCCGCACCTGCTCCAGGGCTACGCCCTGACCCTCAAGCTCTTTGCCCGGGCTGTCCGGGACAAGGGAATCACCGACCTGCACATCCCGCTGATCGCCAGCACCTCGGGGATGCTCGACACCGCGGGCCGCCAGCTGCTGGCCGACACCTTCCGGGCCGAAGTGGTGGATGTCTACGCCTCGGAGGAGGCCGGGTCGGTGATCGCCTGGGAGTGCCCGTCCTGCCCCGGCTACCACATCAGCTCCGACACGGTGATCCTCGAGGCGCTGGAGGACGGTGCACCACTGCCGGCGGGAACCGCCGGCGAACTGTTCATCACCAACCTGACCAATTTCGCCATGCCCTTTATCCGCTACCAGCAGGGGGACCGGGGCACCCTCTCGGTGGAAGAGCCCCGTTGCGGGCGAAACCTGCCCCTGCTGCGGGACATCAGCGGCCGCTGCGGCGACTACGTGGTGCTGCCCGACGGGCGGGTGCTGACCCCGCACCCCTTCTTCCTGATCCTCGACGACGCGGCGGGCATCGGCGAGTGGAAACTGGTCCAGGACAGCCTGCACCAGATCAGGGTGGACATCCGCGCTGACCAGGGGCCGGAACCACCGGCACTGGAACCGATCACCGAGGCGCTGCAGCGGCTCACCGGCGACCAGGTCAAGGTGGAGGTTTCGCTGGTGGACCGGGTCCGGCGCGACCCGGCCGCCAAACTGCGCTCGGTGGTCTCCCGGCTGGCGCTGCCCGGAGATACACCCGCGGCGGTGAAGAGCGGACTGAACTTCGACGACCTCTACCCGCTGAGCCTGGAGCGGACGCCGCCCGGCGACGACGGGCTGCAGCGCATCCTCGACATGTGTGAAGGGAATGAAGAGCTGGGACTGCGGGAGATCAACCAGCTGATCAACGTCATCTACACCCCCCGCTTCCCCGAGATCAGCCGGCAGGTGCTGGAGATCTCCGCGGCCCGCCGGCAGGAGACCTTCGGCAATGCGGTGATCCCCATGGCCCCGGTGGAAGCCTCCAATGCCTGTGCCTCGGACTGCGGCTTCTGCGGCTGGCGCTCCTCGAACATCGAGATGCGGCGGCAGAAGGTCTCCGAGGAACTGATCATGGAGCAGGTACGCTACCTGGTGGACAAGGGCATCCGCTACATCGAGTTCGTCGGCGGCGACGACTTCCGCTTCGTCCGGAAAGTGCTGCCCTCGCTGGTGCAGAAGACCAGGGCGCTGGCCCGATCCCTGGGGGTGCAGATCAAGATCTGCTTCTGCACCATGGCACTGACCGAGAACCAGTACCGGGAACTGAAGGAGCTGGGCGCCGATGCGATGATCGTCTGGCAGGAGGCCTACGACCCCCACTGCTACAACCGGCAGATCGCCTCCGGCCCCAAGGCCTGGGGCATCGACGAAAACTGGAAGGTGCTCACCGGCGGCGATGGCTACGCCTTCCGCCTGGGAGCCCACCAGCGGGCGCTGCACGCCGGCCTGGAGGTGGCCCTGGGCACCATCCTCGGCCTGAACAGCAACCTCAATTTCGAGATCCTGGCCACGGTGCGCCACGCTCGCCACCTGATGGAGAACCACCCGGTGACCCGGCAGGCGCCGCTGGTGATCGGCATGCCCACCTGGAACGAGATCACCACCCCGGCCACCGACAACCGGCCCACCGGCAGGGAACGGATCAACCCCTACTTCTCCTACATCGCGGCGCTCTACTTTCTCGCCCTGCCGGCCGGCAAGGCCTGGGTCTTCCCCAACTGCCGGGTGGGAATCGATGAACAGGTGGAGGCGGTGAAGGCCGCCGGCGTGTTCACCTCCACCGAAGTCAAGCTGGGCCCGGGGGGCTACCTGCCGGCCCTGCTGTCCAGGAAAAGGGAGAATGGCGAGGACACATCGGAACTGGAACGGCTGATCGAGGCCGAGTTCGGCTGCTCAATGGCCGACCTGCCGGCCTTCGACCGCGACCTCTCGGCCAAGGAGCAGTTCGTCCACCACTACCACTCCCACGACATCTACCGGGAGCGGATGGAGCAGGCCGGCCTGGAGCTGCTGGCGTCGCCCACACTCTGAAGGTTCACGGATGCTGAAGATCCTGATCACCAACTCCTACAGCGCGCGCAACAAGGGCGACGCCGGCATCGTTGCCGGCATGGTGCAGGATTTGCGGTCACGGGAAGCCTTCAAGGATGCGGAGTTCACTATCTCCTCGGCCGCCGGGCCGTCAGAGGCGGACAGCTTCCCCGGCAGGGTGATCGATTCCTTCGTCTCGTTGAAGAAAAAACTGTCGGCCAACCCCACGGTGCAGGGAGTGGGCTTCCTGCTCCTGCTCTACCCCATGACCCTGCTCTGGATCGCCGGCCGGCGGTTCCTCGGCCTCGACCTGCCGGTCTGGTCCCCGCTGCGCCGTCTGCTGCGTGAATACGACACGGCCGACCTGGTGGTGGCCGCCGGCGGCGGCTACCTCTACACCCGTTCGCCGTGGAAGGGCAACATCGTCCTGCTGTCGGTGATCTACGGCTTTCACGGTGCCGCCCTGCTGGGAAAGCCGGTGTATCTCTATTCCCAGTCCGTCGGCCCCTTTGCCGGCCGCTTTCAGGAGTGGCTGGTGAGAAGTTCACTGCGCGGAGTGAGGATCGTTTTCTCCCGGGAGGCCGACACCCGGGCTCGGCTGGAGCGCTGGGTGGGTGGATGGAAGATACCCGCCGTTCACAGCGCCGCCGATGCCGCCTTCCTGCTCACCGCTGCGGATCCACCCACGGACCTGCCGCCGTCACCGCCTGGTGGAATCCGGGTGGGACTCACCGTTCGCTCCTGGTTCCGGGACCCGGCCGGGCAGCAGCAGTTTGAACAGACCTGTGGCCGCTTTGCCCGCTGGCTGGTGGAGGAGATGAACGCCGCGGTTTTCTTCATCCCCCAGGTGACCTTCACCGAAGGGGGGGATGACGACCGGGAGGCCGCCCGCCGGGTCAGGGCTATGGCTGGTAACCTGACCCGGATCCACCTCATCGAGGACGAACTTGACCCGGCCGGGATCCGGGGGCTCTGCGGCGAGATGGATGCCTTCGCCGGCACGAGGATGCACTCCAACATCTACGCCCTGTCGATGAAGGTGCCGGCGCTGGCCCTGGGCTACCAGCCGAAAACAGCCGGCATCATGACCCAGCTGGGGCTGGAACGTTTTGTCCTGCCCGTGGAGGATCTCGCTCTGGATGAACTGCAGGACCGGTTCCGGCTCCTGCTGAAGGAAAGATCCCGCATCGTCGCCACCCTGGAGCGGGAGATCCCGAATATGCGCGACAACGCCCGCCGGGCCAGCCGGCTCATCGAAGAAGATTTCATCGAAACGGTCTCTGCGAGCCCCTGAACCATGGCGGCCATGGGAAGCCGGCGAATGGAACAGGAAATTGGGGACGGTTACCTATTAGGTACGTACAATATTGTATTAGTGAAATAGGTAACCGTCCCCAATTTAATGTTCCTTGAGAGAAACCCGCGCAGCGGGTGACGAAGCAATCTCCATCACGTCAGTGCCGCTGCCAAGGGATCGCTTTCCCGGCACTGTCCGGTATTGGGAATCCACTGTTCACCAACGCACACTCGTCTGGCCCATGAACCGGCCACCGCCGGAAACTCCAGTGGACCGCCGCTGCCAAGCACAACTCTAAGCCACTGGCATTACTTGGCTTTCATCCTTCTCCCCTGACAGTCTTCACCACCCAGCCCCCCCTGGCACGCCCCTTGCTCTACATCACACCGGGAATCGAAATCCAAATGGAGGAATCGCATCAAGTGGACAGAAAACGGGAAGGCGTAACGACCAGGCGAAATCGGCAGCGGCTCCTCATCGGACTCGCTGTGGTGGCAGCCGTGGTTCTTGTCAGTTGGGGGCTCTCACTGCTGGGCCCAGCTATGCCGTCGGTGGACCGCGAAACCCTCTGGATCGGCACCGTGGAACGGGGGCCGATGATGCGGGAAATTCGCGGGTACGGGACCCTGGTCCCGGAGGAGATTCGCTGGATCCCGGCCGCCACCAGCGGGAGGGTGGAACGGATCCTGGTGGAGCCCGGTGAACGGGTGGAGCCGGGCCAGACGCTGATCATCCTCAGCAACCCGGAAGTGGCGCAGGCCGCGCTGGACGCGGAGAGCTCGCTAACCCAGGCCGAAGCGGAGCTGGAGAGCCTGGAGGCGCAACTGCTGAGCGAGCAGCTCGACCTGGAGGCACAGGCCGCGGCGGTGGAGTCGGAATACCTCCAGGCACAACTCAAACTGCAGGCCGACCGGGCCCTGGCCGAGGAAGGGCTGATCGCCGCCCTCGACCTGGACATCTCGGAGGCGGTGGCCGCCTCGCTGGCCACCCGCAGGTCAATCGAGGAGAAAAGGCTGGCCGTGACCGCAAGGTCCATCGAGGCCCAGTTGAAGGCCAAGCGGGCCGGGGTGGATCAGCAGCGGGCCATGGCCGGCCTGAGAGCCGAACAGCTCCGTTCGCTGGAGGTGTGCTGTGGTCTGGCCGGCGTGGTCCAGGAGATCCCGGTGGAAGTGGGCCAGCAAATGGCTCCGGGAACCAGCCTGGCGCTGGTGGCCGAGACCAGCCGTCTCAAGGCGGAGCTGCGGATCCCGGCCACCCGGGCCGGAGAGGTGCAGGTGGGGCAAACGGTGGCCGTGGACACCCGCAACGGCGTGGTTCCCGGTACGGTGGCCCGCATCGACCCGGCGGTACGCGAGGCCACGGTACTGGTGGAGGTGGAACTCTTCGGCGAACTGCCCGGGGGGGCCCGGCCGGAAATGAGCGTGGAGGGTGTGGTGGAAATCGCACGGCTGGACGACGTGCTGTTCACCCGCCGCCCGGTGTCCAGCCCTGAAAACGGAAATGTGGGCCTCTTCCGGCTGACCGAGGACGGAAACTCCGCGGTGCGGGTGCCGGTGCGGCTGGGCCTCAGTTCGGTCAAACACGTACAGATACTGGAAGGACTTGCCGAGGGTGACCGGGTGATCGTCTCGGACACCTCGTCGTGGGACAGCCACGACCGGATACGGCTGAAATAAATGAAAGGTGAAATGATGAACCAGATGGAAACGGAACCGCTGATCCGGATGGTGGGACTGAAAAAGGTCTTCCTCACCGACGAGGTGGAAACCCATGCACTCTCCGGGGTGCACCTGGAGATCAAGAAGGGCGAATTCGTGGCCGTGGCCGGCCCCTCGGGGTGCGGCAAATCAACCCTGCTCTCCAACATGGGTCTGCTCGATTCCCCCACCGAGGGTCAGTATCTGCTCGACTCGAAGCCGGTGGAATCGCTGAGCTATGCCGAGCGGGCCAGACTGCGTAACCGGTCCATCGGTTTTATCTTCCAGAGTTTCAACCTCATCGGCGACCTGACGGTTCGCGAAAACGTGGAGTTGCCGCTGGTCTACCGCAAAACAGATACCGCTCAACGCAAGGAGCGGGTGCGCGAGGCGCTGAAACTGGTGGAGATGGAACACCGGCTGAACCACTACCCCTCGCAACTCTCCGGCGGCCAGCAGCAGCGGGTGGCGGTGGCCCGGGCACTGGTGGGCGAACCGCTGATCCTGCTGGCCGACGAGCCCACCGGAAATCTCGACTCGCGCAATGGCGAGGTGGTGATGGATCTGATGAAGAAACTCCACAAGGAGGGGACCACCATCTGCATGGTGACCCATGACCCGCGCTACCTGCAATACGCCCAGCGGACCATCCACCTCTTCGACGGCCGGGTGGTGGACGAGGAGACCAACTGATGTCGGTGCTGCTCAACGACCTGCGCTACGCGGCGAGGATGCTGCTCAACAACCCCGGGTTCACGGTGGCGGTGGTGCTCACCCTGGCCCTGGCCATCGGGGTCAACACCGCGATGTTCAGCCTGGTCAACACCATTGTTTTTGCCCCGCTGCCCGTGGAGGACCCGGACCGTCTGGTCCGTGTCTTCCGCGACCCGCTGGACAGCGACGACATGGAGGTCTTCTCCTACCTCGACTACTGTGACTACCGGGACCGCAGCGACGTGTTCGAGAACCTGGCGGCCTTCTCCTTTCTCCCGGTGGCCGTGGAGACCGCGGAGGGGAGCGAAACCCGCTTCGGCCAGGTGGTCACCGGCAACTATTTCCAGACCCTGGGCGCCCGGGCCCTCGAGGGGCGAATGCTCACCCCCAGCGATGACCTGACTCCCGGAGGTCACCCGGTGGTGGTACTCAGCCACCGCTACTGGCAGGGACAGCTGGCCGGCGCCGCCGATGCGGTGGGACGGACGGTCACGCTCAGTGGTCGTCCCTACACCGTGGTGGGCATCGCCGCGCCCGGGTTCACCGGCGCTTCGCCGGTCCCCTCCCCCGACTTCTGGGTCCCGATTTCGATGATCGGCCAGCTGCGTCCCGAGATGCACGACCAGTTGGAAACCCGGGGTGGCGGCTTCCTGCTCTCCATCGCCCGGCTGAAACCGGGAATCAGCATGAAACAGGCCCGGGCCGGTCTCCAGGTCACCGCCGCCGGCATGGTGGAGGTGGACCCGGAGCGTTACGAAGGCGAAAAAGCGCTGGTGGTGCCGGCCAACGGCCTCATCCCCATGACGCCCGACATGCGCCGGGTGGCAACGATGATATCGGCCCTGGTGATGGCCATGGTGGGGCTGGTGCTGCTGGTGGGCTGCGCCAACGTGGCCAACCTGCTGCTGGCCCGCTCGGTCTCCCGCCGCCGGGAGATCGGCATACGGCTGTCCCTGGGCGCACCCCGCCACCGGATCGTGCGGCAGATGCTCACCGAAAGCGTGTTTCTGTCGTTCCTCGGCGGTGCGGCCGGCCTGGTGCTCTCCGCCTGGACCCTCGACCTGATGGTGGCCGCCCTGCCGGCCATGCCGTTCAACGTCGCCATCGACCTCGACTTTGCCATCGACAAACGGGTGCTGCTGTATACCGCCTCTGTGGCCATGCTCTCCGGCATCCTTTTCGGTCTCTTCCCCGCCCTGGGCGCCACCCGGGTCGACCTGAATTCCACCCTGAAGGATGACCGCGGGGCGGGGCGCTTCGGCTTCCGCCGGTCCAGGCTTCGCAGTGCCCTGGTGGTGGCCCAGGTGGCGTCGTCACTGGTGCTGCTGATCGTGGCCGGTCTCTTCGTACGCAGCCTGCTCCAGGCCCGGGCCATCGACCCCGGGTTCAATCATGAAAACATCCTGGCCGTGGCCTTCGACCTTGGCGCCCGGTCCGGCGAGGAAGCGGATACCACCGCCTTTTGCCGGGAGCTGCTGGAACGGGCCCGGGCCCTGCCCGGAGTGGGGGCTGCCTGCATCGAAGACTGTGTCCCGCTGACCCTCACCATCTCCTCCACCAATTTCTGGATCGAGGGCCAGGAGTATGCCGACCCGGAGGAGGGCGGCACCGGCGCCAGCTACTCTTCGGTGAGCGGCGACAGCTTCCGCACCCTGGGTATCCCCCTGCTCCAGGGGCGGGACTTCAACGACGGTGACAGCGCCGGTTCGCCCGGGGTGGTGATCGTCAACCAGGAGTTCGCCGACCGGTTCTGGCCCGGAGAGACGCCGCTGGGGAAACGGATCAGCAGCACCACTGCGGAGGGGCCGTATCTCGAGGTGGTGGGCGTGGCGAAAACAACCAAGTACTGGCTGATCGGTGAAGAGCCGAGGCCCCACGTCTACCTGCCCATCTCCCAGAATCCCAGGGAGTTCATGGCCACCCTGCTGGTGCGCACCACCGGCGACCCCTTGATCGCCGCCGCGCCGATCCGGGAGATCATCCGCGAGATCGAACCGGAACTGGCGCTGGCCAGCACCGGCCGGCTCACCGAGCTCATCGGCTTTATCCTGCTCCCCGCCCGCTTTGCCGCCGCCGGTTTCGGCCTCTTCGGCCTGCTGGCCCTGGTACTGGCCTCGGTGGGCCTCTACGGTGTGATGTCCTACACCGCCAACCAGCGGATGCATGAGATCGGCATCCGCACCGCGCTGGGCGCACAGCGGGGAGACATCATCAAAATGATGCTCAAGCAGGGGATCAGACTCACCGCCATCGGCCTGGTCATCGGTCTGGTGATCGCCCTGGCCGGCACCCGGCTGCTCTCCAACCTGCTCTACGGCATCGGCGCCACCGACCCGCTGACCTTCATCGTCGTCTCCCTGGTGCTGGCCGGCGTGGCCTTGCTGGCCTCCTGGATCCCGGCGCGGCGGGCCACCATGGTGGATCCGGCGGTGACCCTGCGGTTCGAATAGCCACGGCAGGGAGACCAGTTCTGGACTATACTCGTAAAGGTAACAGGAGCCATTTCGGACGAACCAGCAATGACCAAAACCAGTGAAACATCCACGCCGCGTGTCCTGATCGCCGATGACCAGCCGGACATCCTGGAGGCTCTGCGCCTGCTGCTCAAACCCGAGGGCTACCGGGTGGAGACCGCCGGTTCACCCGCCGAGGTGCTGGCCGCCGTATCAGCCGGCGGGTTCGACGCGGTGCTCATCGACCTCAACTACACCCGCGACACCACCTCGGGCGAGGAAGGCCTGAACCTGCTGGCCGGCCTGCAGGCCCTGGACAGCTCCCTGCCGGTGGTGGTGATGACCGCCTGGAGCAGCGTGGACCTGGCGGTGGAAGCCATGGGGTGCGGAGCCAGGGATTTTGTCCAGAAACCCTGGGACAACCACCGGCTGCTCAACGTGCTCCGGACCCAGATCGAACTGTCCCGGGCCCTGCGACAGGGGCAACGCCTGGAGGCGGAGAACAGCCTGCTGCGCACCGCCGGTCAACAGGAACTGATCGCCGTCTCCCCGGCGATGAAGCCGGTGCTCGACCTGGTGGCCCGGGTGGGTCCGTCACCGGCCAACGTGCTGGTCACCGGCGAACACGGCACCGGCAAGGAGGTGGTGGCCCGCACCCTGCACGCCATCTCCCCGCGGGCCGAATCCCCCCTGGTCACGGTGAACGCCGGCGGTCTCTCCGAAGGTGTCTTTGCCAGTGAGCTCTTCGGCCACGTCCGCGGCGCCTTCACCGATGCCCGGGAGGACCGTATGGGCCGCTTCGAGCTGGCCCACGGCGGCACCCTCTTCCTCGACGAGATCGCCAATGTCCCCGTCTCCCAGCAGGCCAAGCTGCTGCGGGTGCTGGAGACCGGCGAACTGGAGCGGGTGGGCTCCTCGAAAACGTGCCGGGTGGACGTCCGCATCATCTCGGCCACCAATGCCGACCTGGACGAGGCGGTGGCCACGGGGCGTTTCCGCGAGGATCTGCTCTTCCGGCTCAACACGGTGCAGATCCACCTGCCGCCGCTGCGTGAACGGGTGGAGGACATCCCGGTGCTGGCCGCTCACTTTCTCGGCCGCTATGCCGAACGCTATGGCAAGGAGCTGGCCGGCTTCGACCGGGTTGCGGCCGGTGAACTTCAGCGGCACCGCTGGCCGGGCAATGTCCGCGAACTGGCCCACGTGGTGGAGCGGGCCGTCCTGCTGGCCGCCGGCTCCCGGATCAGGGCCGACGAGCTGGGTCTGTCGGCCGCTCCGGGACGCGGCCAGAACCTGGAGGAGCTGAGCCTCGAGGAAGTGGAACAGCTGTTGGTGAAAAAAGCGCTCCAGCGCCACGAGGGAAACGTGAGCCGGGCCGCGGAGACCCTGGGCCTGAGCCGCAGCGCTCTCTACCGGCGTATGGAAAAATTCGGTTTGTAGAAAGAACACGGAATGGCCATACGCGCCGGTCGGCACACCCGCTTTCTGCTGGCAACCCTGGCCGGCGGCCTGCCGGCCACCGTAACGTCGATCGTCCTCCTCCACACGCACCATGTCTCCACCCGGCTCTTCTGGACGGCCAGTATCCTGCTGGTGGCAACCTGGGCCGGCGTGGCCTGGTTCACCTTCCGCCGCCTGGACTACCGCCTGAGAACCCTGGCCAACATCATCTCCGCTCTCCGCGAGGGCGACTTCTCTTTCCGGCTGCGCCGCGGCGGGCGGGAAGACGCCTTTGGCGAACTGACCCTGGAGATCAACGCCCTGGCCGAAGCGCTCCGCGCGCAACGGCTGGTGGACACCGAGTCCACCACCATGCTGCGCACGGTGCTGGGTGAGATCGATGTGGCGGTCTTCTCCTTTGACAGCCACCGCCGGCTGCGGCTGGTGAACCGGGCCGGTGAGCGGCTGATCGGCCGCACCGCGGAACAGATCACCGGCCGCACCGCTGATGAACTGAGCCTTGATTCCTGCCTGGATGGTGAGCCGGCCCGCACCCTGACCCTCGACATTCCGGACGCCGGCGGGCGCTGGGAACTGCGGCGGGGCGTCTTCCGCCACCTTGGTCGCCCGCACCACCTGGTGATCCTTTCCGATGTCAGCCGGGCCCTGCGGGCCGAGGAGGTGGCGGCGTGGAAACGGCTGATCCGAGTGATGGGCCACGAGCTGAACAACTCGCTGGCCCCGATAAAGTCCCTCTCGGTGAGTCTGGAGGAGATCACCGGCCGGGAGCCCCTGGCCGACGACTGGCGGGAGGACCTGCACCGCGGTCTGCGGGTGATCGGCTCCCGGGCCGACTCGCTGAACCGCTTCATGGGCGCATACTCCACCCTGGCCCGGCTGCCCCAGCCCACCCCGGGCCCGGTGGAGGTGGCCGGCCTGGTCCGGCGGGCTGCCGAGATGGAAACCCGCCTCAAGCCGACCATTGCCGGAGGCCCATCTCTCACCATCCGGGCCGACCGGGACCAGCTGGAACAGCTGCTGATCAACCTGGTGCGCAATGCGGCGGACGCCAGCCTGGAGACCGGCGGCACGGTCCGGATCGAGTGGGCGGCCGGAGGTGACCTGCTGGAACTCTCGGTGCTGGACGAGGGCCCCGGACTTCCGGATACCGCCAATCTCTTTGTCCCCTTCTTCACCACCAAGCCCGGGGGATCGGGCGTGGGTCTCTTTCTCTGCCGCCAGATCGCCGAGGCCCACGGCGGCAGCCTGCAGCTGACCAACCGCACCGACGGCCCCGGCTGCACAGCCCTGCTGCGCCTGCCGCTCTGAACCGGGCAGCACGCCTTCGCGCCCGGTATAATCAATCCCAGGATGCGATACTTCGTGATGCTCGTCAGCCTGACGCTCTTCATCGCCCTGCCCACAACGCGGTCCTGGCCCGGGCAGTGGAAGATTAGCCTGGCCGATCCGGTATCTCACGCCTTTGATGAACAAGGTGTTACAATCGGATTTGAATCGGGTCCAGCCAGGGCCACCGAGCCCCCACATTCAGATCAGCTAACGTGACCAGTCCGGGAGATACGGAATGACCATCACCAGCGGCCGCGGTTTTATCAGCAATCGCATCCCCATACTCACCGCCCTCTTCCTTTTCCTGGCCATGCTCACGGCGCATCCCTGCACCGCCGGCGAGGGCCCGCCCTGCTGCCCCTGTGCCGGGGCCACCGTGGCCGACCCCCTGGCCGCCGCGGATCAACTGGCGGCCGGCCTGCCCCTGGGGGATGACGGGACGATCTACATCCGCTGGCTGGTGAACCCGTCCTTCAGCGGTGCCGCCGAGGGAGCGACCGCACTGACCGCCGCGGGAGCCCGGCCCTGGATGATGCTGCAGTTCAGCACCCCGGCTCCGGCCTCGGAGAACGGGGCAGCCCTGGCCCTGGAAATCGAGGCCATGGTGGGGATGGTGCGGCAGGCGCCGGCCGACGGGCACTACCAGGTGCTCTGGGAGCCGTCCGCCGGCACGGCCACCACCGAGGAATACGCCTTTCTGCTCAAACAGGTATCGGTGGCCCTCGCCGGGGCCGACCCGGGCGCACGGATCATCACCGCGCCCCAGCCGGCCAGCCCCGAAGCACTGAGTGAGCTCTACAGCTGGGAGATCGTCTCCTATGTCCACGGCCTGGCCCTGGAGCCGTCCACTCCCGAAGCACTGGAGGCCTGCCTGATCCGCATGGTGGACCTCGACCCCGGCCTGCCGTTGGTGGTGGACCAGCTGCCGGCACCGACGCTTCCCGAGCAGATGGTGGCCCGGGCTGCCGAACAGGCGGCCGCCGGTGCGTCACTGACCTTTTTCGACATGTCCGGCATTGCCGATCCCGACCTGCGGCCGCTCACCGTGCTGGCCCGGGAGTTTGGCGGCGAGCTCTCCCACGACCCCTATTCCGAGCCGCGGGGCGGCTTCCGGGCCTGGGCCTTTGTCCGCGCCGAAGACCTGGGCCTCCGGCTGGTGGTGGAAACACCGCCCGGAGAAGGTCCGGCGGTGATCGAGCTGGACCAGGGCGGGCTGTTCATGCCGCAGCTGGTGGACCTGCAGACCGGCGAAGCCGTGGACATCCAGCGCTTCCGCAACATGGGGAACGGCTACCGGCTCACCGTGGAGAACCCCGGGCCGGTACTGCTGATCCGGGTGAGCCGGCTGGGCGCCGCCGACCAGGACGGCGTTGAGGAGGAGATCACCATCACCGGGGAGCGGCAGATGCCGGTGGCCGAGATCCTGCGCCGGCTGCAGGTTTTCGAAGACGGCCAGGCCCGCCGCCTGCACCGCTACACCGCGGTGCAGACCGAGTATCTCCGTTTCACCATCCCCTCGGGAGGCGCCTTCGAGGTGACCCGGGAGGGCGATTTCTTCTACACCGAAGGCGAGGGATTCGACTGGGCCTGGCAGCGGGTTTACCTCGGCGGAGTGAAGTGGCGGGGCAAGATCCCCGAAATCCCCATCATCCAGCCGGACAAGGCGGCGGAGATGCCGCTGGAGATCACGCTGCTCAAGGAATACCGCTACCGCCTGCGGGGCACGGACACCATCGACGGCCGGGACTGCTGGGTGGTGGAGTTCGAGCCCTCCGGCGAAACGGTCAGCGAAACGCTCTGGAAGGGCACGGTCTGGATCGACCGGGAACTCTACACCCGGGTGAGGACCAGGGGAATCCAGGTGGGCCTCGGTGGCGATGTCTTCTCCAACGTGGAGACGATCCACAGCTCGCCGGTGGATGAGAACGGCGAACCGATGGAATGGGGGGCCGCAGGCTCCTTTGTCATGCCGCTGCGCCGGGTGGGCCAGGAACTGCAGAAGTTCGTCAACACCACCGTCCAGGTGGAGAAGGAGACCCTGCTCACCTCGCTGCGCCTCAACGACCCGCAGTTCGAACAGCGGCGGGAACAGGTCATGCAGTCGGATTCAACCGTGGTCCGGGATACCGAACAGGGGATGCGCTACCTGAAGAAGGACGGCTCCGGCGGCCGGCAGGTGCAGGAGGAGTTCGACTACGGACTGCTCTCCCTGGTGGGCGGCATCTTCTACGACGACTCGCTGGACTACCCGGTGCCGCTGGCCGGTATCGACTACTACACCCGCAGCCTCAAGGGCAGCGACATCCAGGCCAACGTCTTTTTCGCCGGCCTGCTGCTCAGCGCTTCCGCCGCCGACCCCCAGCTGGGCAACAGCAAGTGGAACGCCGGAGGCAGCATCAACGGGGTCTTCATCCCCCTGGAAGAAGTGCTCTACCGTAACGGGGAGGAGGTGCCGGAAGAGGCCGTGGATACACAGCAGGCGGGGCTGTCGCTGACCATTGGCCGGCCGCTGGGCAGCTATACCAAGATGGACCTGTCCTACCTCCTGGAGATGGACCGCTACAACGACGCCGACGATACCGATCCGGAATTCGTCATCCCCAACGACACCCTGACCCACGGCGCCCGTCTGGACCTGACCTTCAACCGCTCCGGCTACCAGCTGGGCGGCCGGGGCACGCTGTATCAACGAACCGACTGGGAGGCCTGGGGCCTGCCGGACAACACCGAGTACGACCCGGACCAGGACCAGTTTCTCCGCTGGCGGGTCTCGGCACAGAAATCCTGGCGGCTCAAACGCTTCACCGAACTGGAACTGGAGTTGGAGCACGTGGACGGCCAGAACCTCGACCGCTTCAGCAAGTATGACTTCAGCACCTTCAGCGGCACCAGGGTGGCGGGGTACAAGGGCGGCCTGGTCACCGCGTCCCGGGCCGAACTGGCCCACCTCTACTACGGCCTCTCCCTGGGCGGGGTGATCCGGCTGGGAGGCCGGGTGGATGCCGCCTGGGCCACCGACGAGGATACCGGCCTGGAAAACGAATTCCTTGCCGGTGCCGAGATCAACGGCAACGTGATCGGGCCCTGGCAGTTGGTCATCCGCTTCGCAGTGGGTGTGCCCATTGCCGGACCGGGTGAGGGCGTGGCCGCTTCGGTCTTCTTCCTCAAACTGTTCAAGTAGTGCGCCGCTTGCCCATCCAGGCCATCAGGGTGGGCAGGAAGGTGATGCTCATCACGGCCGTGGCCGAGGCGCCGAGGATCGCCCGGAGGTGGCGGTCAGCGGCTGGTGATCGGCCCCCGGTTCGTTGCTGCGGTGGGTCAGGCCGGCCAATTGAGGCATTTCTTCTCCCGCACAGTTCATCCTGCGGGCGGCTGAAGCAGGTGAATTGTACGTGCAAATCGCCTGGGCAAATCAACCGCACACAGGACGCCTTATCGTACTTTTATTCCGCCCTCATACAGCATTAACAATTCCCGGTCATCATCTGCCCGCACTTAATATGAAAACCGGGCCACCCGGCCGACTTTCAATGGTTGATGTCTTATTTCTGGGTCACATGCAACAGGAGAGAGGAGAGGGAGAAAGTAGATGATCAAAAAAACACTGACGCTGATCACCGTTCTGCTCTTGCTGGCCGCCTGGCTGCCGGCCTATGCCGCGGTAGCCCCCGACACCGGCGAAGAAAAAGAGAAGCCCGGAAAATGGTATGACCGGATCAAGTTCAACGGCGATGTCCGGGCCCGTTACGAGGGTTTCAAGAAGGAAGGTTCCTACGACGACGACCGCCGGGACCGCTTTCGCATGCGCATCCGCGCCGGCCTGACCGCCACCATCACCGATGAACTGCTCATCGGCATTCAGCTGCGGAATGGTAACCCCAACGACCCGGTGTCCAACAACACCAGCTTCGACGGCGGCTTCACGTTCAAGGAGTTCAACCTCGCCCAGGGTTACATCAACTGGGAACCGATCGAGTGGGTCGGCCTGATCGGCGGAAAGTTCGACGCCAAGAAGCGCTGGAAGGTATCCGACATGCAGTGGGACGACGACGTCACCGTGGAAGGCCTGATGGAGAACTTCAAATTCGGCGGCGGCGACGGCGCGTTCAAGGGTATCGACATCGACCTCTATCAGTATCTGCTCGAGGAGAGCGGCAGCGGTTCCGATTCGAACCTCTATGGCGTCCAGACCGGGCTGAACTTCAAGTTCGGTGACAAGAGCACGTTCCTCATCGGCGCCGGTTATGACGGCTGGACGAACCCCCAGGCCATCGCCGACCAGACCATCGACGGTTCCCTCGACGGCAACAACATGACCAACATCGTCGATGAAAACGGGATGCTGGTCAGTGAGTTCGAGATCCTCAACTTCTTTGCCGAGTACAAGTATGCCGCCAGAGAAAAATGGCCCCTGAAAATCACCCTCTTCTACTACAACAACCTCGGCGCCGCCGGCATCGCCAAGGACGAGGACACCGCCTATTTCGGCCGCCTGCAGGTGGGTGACTACAAGAAGAAGTGGCGCTGGGCGTTCCGCTACAGCTACTACTACTCCGAGCCCGACGCGCTGTTCTATGTCTTCACCCAGTCGGATACCTCCCGCGCCTCCGATCTCAAGGCCCACCGTTTCGATGTCCGGCTGGGTTGCGTGGCCAAATCCTACTTCAACGTCACCTACTACAACACCAACACCGCTGACGGTTTGAGCGAAGATCTCCACCGCTGGCAGGTGGACTACATCATCAAGTTCTAGGACCGGCGACCAGGGCCTGTCTTCTCGTACTAAGCGGGAGCGAAAGCTCCCGCTTTCTTGTGTACCATCCCCGGCGGTTTCTATCTAGACAGGAGTGAATTTGCTAAGATTGCCGTCAACCGCACTCCCGCGGACATGAAAGACAACACATGAGCCTGGCCCGACGATACGGTCCCGCCCTGCAGATCACCACGATCTGCTTCCTGCTGCTGTCCGATGTCACACCACCCGTTCCCGAGCCGCCCCTCCCTGACCGTCCTCGCATCGGCCTTGCCCTGAGCGGCGGTGGAGCCCGGGGCATGGCCCACGTGGGCGTGCTCAAAGTGCTGGAAGAACACCGTATCCCAGTCGATTACATTGCCGGCACTAGTATGGGCGCCATCGTCGGCGGCCTTTATGCCTCCGGTCTCTCAGCCGACGAGTTGGAGGTCATCTTCACCGACATGGACTGGGACCAGCTCTTCGAGGATGAGACATCCCGCCGCGACCGGGCGTTCCGCCGCAAGGAGGAGGACCAGCGCTACCTGATGGGGTTCGAGGTCGGTTTCAGCCAGGGTAAGCTCGTCCTCCCCCGGGGCGTACGGAGCGGGCGAAAACTGCTCTTCAAATTCCGCGAACTGACCCTGCCCGTGGCGGGCACCGAGGATTTCAGCGATCTGCCCATCCCCTTCACCGCCGTGGCCACTGATATCGAGTCCGGTGAGATGATCCTCCTGGACAATGGTGACCTGCCCCTCTCGATGCTGGCCAGCGCATCGATACCCGGTGTCATCGCACCGGTGAGGCTCAACGACCGCCGGCTGGTGGACGGCGGCCTGGTTCGCAACATTCCCACCGACATCGTTCGCCAGATGGGCGCGGATATTGTGATCACGGTGGATATCGGCAGCCAGCTGCTGTCGCCGGACCAGTTGGAATCCCTTCTGGGCATCACCTCCCAGGCGATGGAAATCATCAGCCTCGAGGGCAACCGGGAGATGAGGGATGCTGCCGACATCCTGCTCACCCCGTCAGTGGCGGCGCTGAGCACCCTCGATTTTTCGGAAATCGAATCGACCATCAGCCTGGGCGAAGAAGGAGCCAGGGAGAAGCTGGCGGTCCTGACCCCACTGTCCCTTTCGGAAGAGGAATATGACCAGTACCGGTCAGAGATGAAGATATCCGACACGGGATCCACCACCATCGTCTTCACCGGGATCGAGGGATTGAAGAGGATCGATCAACGTACCATCTGGAACCGGATGCACCTCGAGCCGGGGGAAGACCTCGATATCGTCCAGTTGGAGAGAGATCTGGACCTGATCTTCGGCCTGGGCGATTTTCAGTTCATCGATTACCGCCTGTTCACCGACCCCGATGGCATCGGGGTGGTGATCAGCGTGCGGGAAAAGCCGTGGGCACCGAACTATATCCACGGCGCGGTGAAGATCACCCTCGACGACGACCAGAATACCTCGTTCGACCTGCTGACCAACCTTACCATCCGGCCGATGAACGCCCTCAACGCCGAATGGAGGACCGACCTGGTGCTGGGCAACCAGCAGTGGCTGGGCACCGAGTTCTACCAACCGCTCGACTTTTCCGGACGGTTTTTTGTCGCCGCCGGGCTGCTGGCCAGCCGGGTGGTGACCGATCTGTTCGTGGAGCAGAAGCACACCGCGGAATTCAAGGCCCGGAGCCTGGTCGGCCAATGTCTCGCCGGCATCACTTTCGGGACCTGGGGCGAATTCCGCCTCGGCCTGTCCCGCGGGCTGATCGACTACTCACTGGAAGAGGGATTCCAGCCCGAGGGCTTCGTTGACCGCAGCGATACCGGCGGGTGGAGCTCATCCCTGGCCATCGATACCCTGGACAGTGTCTACTTTCCCCGGAAGGGAGGACTGTTCGCCGCATCCTTCTATTCTTCCCAGCCGTCACTGGGTGCCGATGAACGATACGACGGTATGGCGTTCAACGGCGTATACGCCAAAAGCTGGGGCCGGCACACAATGCTCACCTGGCTCGAGGGGGGATCGAACAGTGGCGACGAGATTCCCGGATTCGCCTGGTTCGGCCTGGGCGGGCTCTTCTCCATGTCGGCGTACGATCGCGGTGAACTGGTGGGCCAGCACTATGCTGTATTCCGTCCCACCTACTTTTACCGCATAGCCAACCTGCCGTCGGTGCTCGGCAAGGGCGTCTATCTTGGCGGGTGGGTCGAGGCCGGCAATGCGTGGATCGATTCGGAGGACGTCTCCATTGACGACCTGCGCTTTGCCACAACACTGCTCCTCGGCGCGGAAACGATCATGGGCCCCTTCTACTTCGCGTATGGTGTGGCCGAGGAAGGCCGCCAGCGCTGGTATCTCTCCATCGGCTCTTCTTTCGGTGGGAACCGGCCGGGGAGTTGAGGGTGAAGATGGACCGATGCACACATATTTAAGTGCCAAGATTTATTACCATAGCGGCACCGGCAACTCCTATCGGGTGGCCCGGTGGGTGGACGGCGCTGCACAGGCGAAGGATATCAATTCGGCCGTGATCCCCATCGAATCGGCCGAACCGGAGCGTGAACTGGTGGCCTCACGCCACCAACTGGCGGTGCTGGTCTTTCCGACCCACGGCTTCACCGCCCCCTGGAAGATGATCTGCTTCGCCCTGGGCCTGCCGGCCGGCAAAGGCGCCGCTGCGTTCTGCATGGCCACCCGCGGTGCACTGAAGTTCGGGCCGGTCACCATACCGGGGGCGGCGGGCACGGCAGCGCTGCTCATCGGCCTGATTCTGTTGTGCAAGGGGTATCGGCTTCGGGGGATCACCGCCGTCGACATGCCGTCCAACTGGATGTCGCTCTACGGGAGAATTCCCCGACATACATTTCCCGTAGGAAGGAGCGAGCCGACAGGATTTTCCAGCGTATTCTGGCGGGGGATACCCACTGGCTCTCCTGGTCCAACATCTGGGACCTGCTGATCTGGGGGCTGCCCCTGCTCTGGCTCTCCGCACTCTACCTGCTGGTGGGGCGTTTCTTCCTGGCCAAGATGTTCTTCGCCAACAACCGATGCACCGGCTGCGGCCAGTGCGCGGAAAGCTGCTCGTCGAACGCCATCACCATGGTTGGCAAACGAAAGCCCCGGCCCTACTGGAAATACAACTGTGAGAGCTGTATGCGCTGTATGGGGTATTGCCCCAGCAAGGCGGTTGAGGCCGGGCAGTCCTGGGGAGTGGTCCTCTACCTGGTCACCTCCCTTCCGGCGGGGATCTGGTTCTTCTCCTGGCTCACCCCCCGCTTCCCGGGCACGGCAGGCCTGGAAAGCTGGTTCTCGATCCAGCTGGTGAACCTGCTCTACCTCTACCCGTCCCTCTTCCTCTCCTACTTCATCTTCCACTGGCTGATCCGGATCCGCCAGGTAAACGCCTTGTTCACCTACACCACCCTCACACACATTTATCCCCGCTACCACGAGCCGGAGACCCGGCTCGAGGAACTCTGTGAGCATCACACTGAACGGGATGACAGGGATTGAGATCTGACAGCTTCGGCTGGTGGAGGCGGCGGGAATCGAACCCCGGCTCTATCTAATTGTAATGATTGCACTTGTGACGCAAGTCAGTGTCATTTGCATGCAAAACCCGGTCAAATCAATGCATTAGAAAAACCTGCCTCAACTGGCCCTGAGCAACAGTGCGCACACGCAGAGCACTCCAAAAGCACTCCTGAGCACAAAAAGTATGCAATATGTATGCAACAGCTCCCGCCTGACCTGAGAGCCGTTGTACTGGCATGGGCTGATCTACCGCCTGCCGTCAAGGCAGGGATTCTGGCAATGGTTCGGACTGTGACCAGTAAGTGATACGTCTATGGTTCCCAGGAGGTGGTGGATCGCTTAAGCCATTTCTGGGAGGATGCCCCTTCTTGCATTTCCCCAAGCAGCAATATATAAGTACATGAAGAAAGGGCCGACTCTTCCGGCTCACCTAACTTTGTCCTCAGTTTTAACAGCAATGTAAGTATGATAATGGTCACTGCACCTATATTTCACTTGGCCGCATTTCCCGCAGCCTATTACAAGAGAATTGTTGATAGCCCAACCATGCCAAAGTGGGAGTAATAAAAGGAGTTGGTGAGTTCAAGATATAAATATCGCCCGTTGATATTCAAAGCAGTTTTCACCGTATTGCCTCGTTTCAATGGGCAGCCTATTTGTCGTTAGACAGAGACTGAAGAGGATGAATTGAAGCCAGATTTCATGTTTAGTTGGGGTGATGCAGTAAGGGTGATCGATTCTGCTGCATCAAAATACCGTCCAGGCAATAACGCATCCATTTGTGGCCTTAGAGAAATCTCCGACGACGATACAGCCAAGAAATCAGGCTTTAAACTGCACTCAAATGTCTATTTGGTTGAGTATAGCGATGGCACTTCTCTTGAGATCGAAGAGGAGTACCTAGAACTGATTGCGGGCTGATGAGCCAATGGTAGTGATGAGAAATGGTTAGCTGTCTAACAATCCCATACACCTGGCAGCCAGGTGTCACGGCCCTTGCTGAACTTCCGGTCGCTCTCACAGGTGGCAACAGCCGTGCCACCTGCTGCAGGTGATGGGTGGCGTTAGGTCTGCAAGCAGCGTAGCAGTGAGATCACGAATGAGAATAGAGCATGAATACATGTCCGGCCAGAATGAAGACGGAGAGGATATCTCTGCTCATTTGTATGAATTCCATTTTTCGACGAAATGGTTCTTCGGTCGGATTTGGGATTCAAACCCGAATACAGCCGATCTGCTACATTGGACAGACAGCGAGGGGCACCTTCAAACCTTTCCAACCGTACCGTACGAAGATGCAGATTTTCGCCAAGTAGTCCGGTACTTTCGAGACACCAAGGGCATGACTGAAGTCGGCGTTTGGTCAAGAGAAAAGCGAATTGGGAACAGAAAGCCATCCGACTGGCTAGTTGTGGATTTCGTTAAGATTGAGCACGAAGCAAGCGGAATGTCAGAGTAGTGACATTTGGCGTCACCATTAACAAAACCTAACAAAGGAATGCAGGGAGACGGCCTAAAGGCCGCTCCTGATTCCTAGCGTTAGCGAGCGTGAAGATGCAGTTACGTAAGGATGTAACGTTACTAGATGAAGAAGAAGGCGACGGGGTTACCATCGAACAAGGTGAATATCACCTATTAGCAATACGAATCATGCTTAATAAAGGGGATATCGTGAGAGAGCCGCACCAATGTGTGGGTTCTACGACAGATAGAGATGTTTTAAATAATTTATCCCACTCGATCGAGAACACCAAAGTTAATGAAGATGGTTTCTTTGTATTTTGCGTTAATGTGAATCGCGAAAATTTCACAGGTGGCTATCTTTATGCGATGGAAGGAATGAGAGTTGGGGGCTATCGCAAGGTAGCATTTGGTCCTCATCTTGGTCATAGAGAAAAAGGCATTCCAGGAGTTATTCCCCCGAATGCTAAGCTCATAATCGAGATACGAGTTTTGAGATGAACGCGATCGCTAACGAATAAGGATAGATCGCGCACAGCAGCCGCGATCTTATCCTGTTGTTGAACGAGCCCGGAAGAGTCAAGGCCTACACTATAAGAGAAGATTGATCGGTGCGAGGTATTCTGCGTTGGGCAGTGGTTGTGTTGGAAGCAACGGTGGCACCGCGCCAAAGGCGTGGGTTGGAGCGGATATTTTCATCATTTTGTCATTCAGCTCTGATCGTTTGGCGTAACGCAAGATCTGATATGGCCGAAAGGCTGCCCGCAAGCGTTGGTGAACGCACCGATGCCACGACCACCATGCAGCGATCTTATTCAACCTCGATTCGTAACCGTTTATCGTCAGCCTGCCGGCAAGGCTGGCGGTGGCTCACGGCTGATCGCTGATAGTTTTCCCCGATGTGCCGGAAAGCGCAACACATTCACATTGATCATGGGTTCACCACAGGCCGAACAACGGAACGATGGTTTTTCTTTTTTCCGGCACGGTGCAATGAACACCTTCAGGATCAGTTGCACCAGTTGCAGGGTCTTGCGTGCATTGTGATGCAGGAAGCCGTAGTTGCGAACCCGATGAAAGCCTCGCGGCAACACATGCTGAATGACGCGCCAGAGAAACTTTTCCCCTGGCAGAGTTTCGGTACGGGTTTCTCCGGTTTTGCTGACCGTGTATCGAAAGGTCACCTGGCCGTCGTGATTGCGGAGGATGTTGTGTTTACTGATCACGCCGCGATAGAGATAGCGGGACAGGTATTGCAGGGCCGACATGCCACGGCCGACATGGGTGCAGTCCACCACCCATTTTTTGGGTGCGGCAGCCGGGGCAGTCAACCCGGCCTTTTCGATGTGGTGCAGCAACTTGCCTCGAAACACCATGGCCAGGGCAAACTCGTTGAAGAGAAAGCGACCTTTGATTCGCTTCCAGACCTGCTGCTTCTTATCGACGCCACCTCCCGGAACGATCACATGCAGATGCGGGTGGTAGGTCAGCCGGCGGCTGTTGGTCTGCAGGATAGCGGTCATGCCGATGTCGGCACCCAGGTGCTTTGGGTTGAGTCCGAAAGCCTTTAGCGTTTCGCTGGCGGTCGCGAACATGGCGGCATAGACCGCACGTTGATGTGACCAGGCCAAGGGGCGCAGTTCGGCAGGCAGGGTGAAGGTCACCAGGAAGTAGTCCACGGGCAAGAGATTTTCGCGTTGACGCTCGAGCCACTGGGTCGCTTCATGATTCTGGCACTGCGGGCAGCTGCGATGTCCGCAGGAATGAGGATGCCATTCCAGTTGCCCGCAGGCCGAGCACTGGTACAGCGACTCGTCAGTGGCCGACGTTCGACAGCGCAGGATAGCGTCCATGGCGGCGTGATGGCTGGGCAAGAGGCTTGAGGCGTATGTTGTCTCCAAGGCCTGACGATAACTGGTGATGATCGCGGCTAATTCCATGGTCACACCTTCTTCAGGTTGACCTGGATGGAACTGACCAGGCGGTTGATTGTGGTTCTGGCGTCTTGTTCGGTAACGTCGGTAAGATGGGCGTAGATGGCAGTGGTTGTTGGGGAGCTGTGGCCGAGGATAGCCTGGATATGACGGAGGCTCAGGCCTCGCTCGAGCAGATGGGTGGCAAAGGAGTGGCGCAAGGAATGGACGGAGATCTTTTTTTTACACCGATCTCCCCAACCATGACCTTGAAGGCGTTCTGGGTGCCGCCCAGATCCATGTGGGATGTTGCCTGAGCAATGCGCGCCATCGAGCCCGCAGCACTGGGAAACAGCATGGATGGATTACGGTGCCTGGCCCATAATGCACGCAGCGCCTTAAGGGTGAGATCGGGCAAGGGGACAAAGCGGTCCTTGTGGCCTTTGCCACGGCGGATATGGACACGCTTTCGTTCGGCGTCAATATCACCGAGTTGCAGCGACAAGGTTTCGCTCAGGCGCAGGCCCATGGAGTAGGTGGTCAGGACGAAATAACAATCTTCACCTGCTTCAGGATAGTTCAAGTCCGGATGTGCCGGATGAAAAGCTCCAGGCATATTCGGCCTTTGGTGGTCTGCTGGGATATGAAACTGCTCCCTGGAAAAATATCACTTTTGGTGCCACGGTCTATGTGGCGTTGCCATTTGGCAGCAACCCGGATGAACGCAGGGGTTTGGGTGGCTTATACGAAGCGGATGGTGGTCAGGACGCTTATGCCGCGCTGGGTGAAATGTACATCAAGTATCAAAACAATGGTCACCTGGTGAAAGTTGGTCGACAGGAAATGCCGGATTACCGAATGG
>RCNC010001450.1_pt1 | contig 41540 bp, 34 predicted proteins | sample 2041301 | NCBI WGS metagenome assembly RCNC01 (sample SAMN09708231, study PRJNA481090) | Marine sediment metagenome, whole genome shotgun sequencing project. | biome: marine sediment; feature: ocean; material: sediment; isolation source: Sewage treatment plant 13A marine sediment (STP13A) ...
GCCTGGGAGCAGGAAATCCTTGGCGCCCTGGCCGAACAGCAACGGGAAGAGCCGGTGCTGGCCGACGAGGACGTGGAAAAGCTGAAGGCTCTCGGCTACGTGGTGGACTGACCGGCGGTTGCATTGACCGGTCAGGCCTGATGCCATAGACTCCACTTCGTACCGATTCCGGGCCTGTTGACGGCGGGCGTACCCCGCCGTTCCCCTGTGACCTGGCGGAGAGACAACGTGCCGAAAGCTGGATCAGAACACCATTTCAACTGCGGGCGATTCACGTTTTTGCTGCTCATCGCGGCCATGCTGCTGGTGGCGCTCCCCGTGAAAGCCCAGCAACCTGCCGGCAACCTCAATCTGAGCATCGAAGGTGTCATCCACCAGGTTCCCGTCTATCTCTTCGATGAAACCGAATACCTCCACCTCGACGACCTGGCCAGCCGCTTTGGTGCCTCGCTGCTCTATGACGAAGCAGTGGTCAATGTGGTGATCGAGTTCCGCGGGACCAAGGCCATGCTCTCGATGAAGGAATCGCTGACCACGGTGGGCGACCGGGCCTTCCTCATCGAGCCGGCCCCCCGGCTGGCGGAGGGGCGAATCCTTGTCCCGCCGAGTTTTGTCAAGCGGGTGTTCGGGGCGCTCTATCCCGGCGGGGTCTCCTGGGATGCCGAGCGGCGGCTGCTGGAGTTCGGCAGCGGCGGGCCTCTGTCCGTGGAGCTGACGCTGGAACTGGAGCGGGAGGTCAGCACCCTTCGTTTCCGCTGGGGTGGCGATGCCCACTGCCGGGTGGACGTGGACGCCGTGGGCGCCTGGATCCACTTTCCCCTGGCCCGGGGGTTGAACACCGACTTTGAGGACACCCATGTGGGCAACGGTGTGATCGAAGACATCCGCTTCGGGCACACGGACGGGACGTACGGGTTCCTGGTCACCTTCGGGCCGCGGTTCCACCTCCACCGTGTCCGGGAGGCCGGTGATAGCGGTGAGCTGCTCATCGATCTGTTCGCCCGGACCAGATCTTCAAAACCGCCGGCCGCCCCCTTGGCCTCCCGGGACCGGTCTCCTGCCGATACCGGACCCCGTCTGCTGCGTTCGGTGGTGATCGACCCCGGCCACGGCGGAACCGAGACCGGGGCCATCGGTTCCACCGGCCTCCAGGAGAAGGACGTGGTGCTGGATGTTGCCTCCCGGCTGGCCCGGATGCTCCGGGATCAGGCCGGCCTCGACGTCTACCTGACCCGGGAGAGCGACCAACTGCTTCCCCTGGCCTCCCGAACAGCCCTGGCCAATCACCAGCGGGCCGACCTGTTCATCAGCCTGCACGCCAATGCCTCCACCAGCCGCGGCGCCCGGGGATCCGAGACCTATTTCCTCAGTGTGGATGCCACCGACGATGAAGCCCGCAACCTGGCCGCCCTGGAAAACCGGGTCTCGGCCGAAGCGGAACGCCAGGCGGTGGCCGATGCCGGCCTGGAGATGATCCTCTGGGACATGGCCCAGACCGAGTATCTGGTGGAGAGCAGCCGGCTGGCCGAACGGATCCAGGAGGAGTTGAACAACCTGCTCAACACGCCGAACCGGGGCATCAAGCAGGCTCCCTTCCGGGTGCTGGAGGGTGCCACCATGCCCGCGGTGCTGGTGGAAATGGCCTTTATCACCAACCCCGAGGAAGAACTGCTGCTGCTCACGGAATCGTTCCGGCAGCGGATCGCCACCGCACTCTACCGCAGCGTGCTCGCCTTCAAGCGGGATTACGAAACCATGTCCAGGGGCGCCGCCGAATCCGGCCGGCCCTGAAGCTCGGAGCTCCACCCGATGCCAGCCCGATACAGGTTGAGAAGAGGCGTTGCCGGCCGTTTCCTGCCGCTGGTGTTCTGCTCTTTGCTTTTCTGTGTCTGTGCCGGCTGGGGCTGCGGTGACGGACAGCCGGACGCCGCCGGTGACCCCGAGGCCACTTCGGCGGAGGATTCCGGTGCCGAGTGGCTGGCGGCCCTGGAAGAGGCTGGGGCCGGGGAGGGCAACCGGCTGAAAGTCTTCATCTTCTACCAGTCCTCCACCAGGAATCTCCTGCTGCCGGAGGAGAATGAGATCTTCCGCACCGAAAAGCTCACCGACCAGGCCAAACAGGTGATCGAACTGCTGGTCCGGGGGCCGGCCGGGAGGGGGGCCGTGTCGGCCCTGCCGCCGGGAACCCGGCTGCGCTCTCTTTTTCTCTTTGAGGACGGTCTGGCGGTGGCTGATTTCAGCGGTGAGATGAGCCGGGCCCACCCGGGTGGTGTCTGGGGCGAGAGGGCTTCGGTGTATGCGGTGGTCAACTCCCTGATTTTCAACTTTCCCTCCATCCGCCGGGTAAAGATCCTGGTGGACGGACGGGAGGCCGAAACCCTTGCCGGTCACGTCAGTCTGGCCCGGTCCTTTATCATGGATCTCTCCATGGTGGGGGCGCCACTGTCCGGCCCTGGTGGCGGGGAGGTGCCGGAGGAAAGACCCGTGCTCCAGCCGCCGCCGGTCACCGCTGACCCGGCGGCCGATTCCGGGACCGGGTGATCATGGACCCTCGACCCATCGGCATTTTCGACTCCGGCATCGGCGGGCTCACCGTGCTGCGGGAGATGGCCGCCGCACTTCCCGGCGAGCGGCTGGTCTACCTCGGTGACACGGCCCGCCTGCCCTATGGAACCAAATCGCCGGAAACCATCGTCCGCTACTCCCTGCAAAACGCCGGTTTTCTGCTGGGCCAGGGGATCAAACTGCTGGTGGTGGCCTGCAACAGTGCCTCCTCGGTGGCCATCCCCCGGCTGCAGGAGAAGATCCCTGTCCCGGTGATGGGTGTGATCCAGCCCGGCGCCGAGCGAGCAGCCGGGACCACCCGCAGCGGGGTGGTGGGCGTGATCGGCACCCGGGCCACCATCGCCAGCGGCGCTTACGAGCGGGCGATAACCGCCATTCGCCCCGGGGCACGCCTGATCTCCCGCGCCTGTCCGCTCTTTGTCCCCCTGGTGGAGGAGGGCTGGGTGGACAACGAAATCTGCCGCCTCACCGTGGATACCTACCTCGGCGATCTGAAGGGCGAGGAACTGGACACCCTGGTGCTCGGCTGCACCCACTACCCACTGCTCAAGCAGGCCATCGGCACGGCGCTGGGCCAGGGGGTTACCCTGATTGATTCGGCCGAGGCGGTGGCCGGGCAGGTGTCCGAACTGCTGCGCCGGGAAGGTCTGGAGTGCGGCGGGGCAGGGACTGCCGGGACACAGGAGCACTTTTTTGTCACCGACGCGTCGGAGTGTTTCCGCGAAGTGGGTGAGCGCTGCCTGGGGCGCACTATCCAGCGGCTGGAACTGGTGGATATCATGCCCGGGGTATGAGAATTGGGGACGGTAACCGTCCCCTTTATCTTTGAAAGTAGATTCATGAACAAACGAGCGGACGGCAGGACGGCCGACGAGATGCGGCCGGTGGAGATCAGGCCCGGTTTCATGCCGGCGGCGGAGGGCTCGGCGCTGATTTCAGTGGGGAACACCCGGGTCATCTGCACCGCCAGTGTGGAAGAGGGGGTTCCCGGGTGGCGCACCGGGTCGGGCAAGGGCTGGGTCACGGCGGAATATGCCATGTTGCCCCGGGCCACCGACACGCGCAACACGCGGGATTCCACCCGGGGCGGGCCCTCGGGCCGCTCCCAGGAGATCCAGCGGCTGATCGGCCGGTCGCTCCGGGCGGTGACCCGCCTGGAGTTGCTGGGTGAGCTGAGCATCTTCATCGACTGCGACGTGCTCCAGGCCGATGGCGGCACCCGCACCGCTTCCATTTCCGGCGGGTTTGTGGCCCTGGCCCTGGCCGTGGCCGACCTGCGGCGGGCGGGCCGGGTGCTGGAGAATCCCTTCACCGATTCGGTGGCCGCCATCAGCGCCGGGGTGATCGACGGGGAACCGCGGCTCGACCTCGACTACGGGGAGGACTCCCGGGCCGAAGTTGACCTGAACCTGGTGGCCACCGGCGATGGCCGCCTGGTGGAAGTACAGGGCACGGCCGAGGGCGACCCCTTCTCCCGGGAGAATCTCTCCCGCCTGGTGGATCTGGCCATGGCCGGCGCGGACCGCATCCGTGACCTGCAGCGCTCGATTCTGGGCGGGCTCGACGCCTGGCCTTTTGACGGGGGGCAACAATGAAACTGCTGCTGGCCACCCGCAACCAGGGCAAGGTACGGGAAGCCGCCCGGTTGCTGGCCCACCTGCCGCTGGAACTGGTCTCTCTCGACGATGCCGGAATCGCCGAAGAGGCGGAGGAGACCGGCGAAACCTTCGAGGAGAACGCGGCGCAGAAAAGCCTGTTTTACAGCAGCCGAACCGACCTTCTCACCGTGGCCGAGGATTCGGGTCTGGAGGTGGATGCCCTGGACGGCAGGCCCGGAGTCCGCTCCGCCCGCTACGGTGGGCCGGGCCTGGACGATGCCGGCCGGGTGGGGCGGGTGCTGGCGGAGATGGAGGGGGTGGAGCCCGCGCGCCGCGGGGCCCGTTTTGTCAGTTGCGCGGCTCTCTCCCGTCGGGGGCACCTGCTGCAGACCTTTCGCGGCAGGTGCGAAGGGGTGCTGCTCACCGAGACCAGGGGTGACGGGGGGTTCGGTTATGACCCGATTTTCTTCAGGCCTGACCTGGGAAAAACCACCGCCGAGATCTCCATGGCCGAGAAGAACCGGATCAGTCACCGTGGCCAGGCCTTCCGCCTGCTCGCCGCCGGTCTGCTAACCAGCTGTCCGGAACTCGCTTTGGGCCTTGATGAAGGGGCCGATAAATCTTGACAACGTTGAGGCCCTGTGCTAATTTCCGCACCTGTTTTCGGGGTGTAGCGCAGCCTGGTAGCGCACCTGCTTTGGGAGCAGGGGGTCGGAGGTTCAAATCCTCTCGCCCCGACCAGGCCGCAGCCCCTGGGAAGCCAGTTTTTACCGGGCTTTCCTGAGCAGCGGACTGGAAACAGGTTGACGTGGCCCGGTGGCTAGCAGCGTGCGCCTGTAGCTCAGCTGGATAGAGCAACGGACTTCTAATCCGTAGGTCAGGGGTTCGAATCCCTTCAGGCGTGCCAATTCCAGCGTGGACTGCGGGATGATGTACTCTGTAATGTACGCTGTGATGTAAACTGTGAGGTGAGTGTAGCTCAGTTGGTAGAGCACTGGATTGTGGTTCCAGTGGTCGAGGGTTCGATCCCCTTCACTCACCCCAATTTACGGTCGGTCGAATAACCGGGATACTCCGGATTGATTGTGTGCGCCCGTAGCTCAGCTGGATAGAGCGCTTGCCTCCGGAGCAAGAGGCCGCAGGTTCGAATCCTGCCGGGCGTACCACCTATAAAGCTTTCCCCGACAGGAGCGGGGGAAGGCGGCAACGAGTGGGCCGTTAGCTCAATTGGCAGAGCAACTGACTCTTAATCAGTAGGTTGAAGGTTCGATTCCTTCACGGCTCACCACTTCTCTTCCAGCTCTGATATCTTTCCAGGTGCCACGCCTCAACGAGCAGGGAGGCACTTCGTCACACTGTCCCGTTCCAGATTTCGTGATACCCGGCTGAGGCGGAGGGTTTGTCGTGCGAAAGTGGCGGAACTGGTAGACGCGCTGGATTTAGGATCCAGTGGGCAACCGTGGGGGTTCGAGTCCCCCCTTTCGCACCAACTCTGGTGAATACGGAGGGCGGCCCTCCGAGAGGAATATCGAAATCGGCTTGCCCCCGGAGGCCGGCGACCGGCGACCCGCAAAGGAAAGGGAAGGAACTCCTGAGATGAAAACCGAGTGGAAAGAGATCAGCCCGACCCGGAAGAGCCTCCGCGTGGAGATTCCGGCGGAAACCGTGGAAGCCAAGGTCAAGGACACCGTGCAGAAACTGTCCTCCACCGTGACCCTGCCGGGGTTCCGCCCGGGCAAGGCCCCGGTGAGCATGCTCAAGGCCCGGTTCAAGAAGGAGATCAAGGACGAGGTGCTGGGAGAACTGGCCCCCGACATCATCCGCAAGGCCCTGGAAGAGGAGAAACTCGACCCGGTGGACGACCCGAAGATGGAAGAGGTGGAGTTCAAGGACGGCGAGCCGCTGGTCTTCACCGCCTCCATCGAGGTGGTGCCCCCCTTCGACCTTCCGGAATACAAGGGGATGGAACTGACCCGGGAAAAGGTGGAGACCGACGAAGAGGAACTGGACACCATCCTGGAGAAAATGCGGGACGACGTGGCCCAGTGGGTGCCGTTGGAAGGCCGGGCCGCGGCCGAGAAGGACCTGATTCACCTCGACCTGGGAATCGCCTTCCAGGAAGGGGACCAGGAGCCGGTGCAGCACGACGATCTGCCCTTCGTGCTGGGAGACACCAACCTGCCCACCGAGGTGGTGGAGATGATCACCGGGATGAAGCCGGGTGAGACCGGGAGCACCAAGCCCTTCACCTACGCCGAGGACTGGTACGACGCCAAGCTGGCCGGGAAAAAAGTTGTGGCCACGGCGAAGGTGAAAGAGGTCAAGGCCAAGGAACTGCCCGACCTCGATGACGAGTTCGGCAAGATGCTGGCCGGAAAGTACGGTAAAAAGGATATTACCGACCTGGCCGGGTTCCGCGAGGCTCTCCGTGCCGACGTGCTCCAGGAGAAAGAAGTGCGCCTCGAGCGGGCCCTCAAGGAAAAGGCGCTGACCACGGCGGCGGAGAAAGTGGAAGTGGAGATTCCCCAGTCGTTGATCGAGCGCGAGCTGCAGGACCGCATGGAAGAGATCGCCATGGGGCTGAGCCAGCAGGGCATCGACATCCGCAGCGCCAAGCTGGACTGGAACAAAATGCGCGAGGAGCACCGTGACGGCGCGGTGGCCGCTGTCCGGCAGCAGCTGGTGGCCAATCGCATCGCCGCCGAGGAAAAGCTCACGGTGGATGAGAAGGAGATGGACAAGCGGCTGACCCAGATCGCCTTGCAGACCAGCGAGACGCTGGAGCAGATCAAGGAACGGCTGGCCGAGGACGGCCGGTTGGGCCGGCTTCGCGACCAGGCCCAGCGGGACGCGGTTGTTGACTTCATCATCGCCAATGCTAAAATTAAAGAGGAGGCCTGAGACGATGCAACTGGTTCCCATGGTGGTCGAGCAGACCAATCGGGGTGAGCGGGCCTACGACATCTTTTCCCGGCTCCTGAAAGACAACATCGTCTTTATCGGGACGCCGATCGACGATAGCCTGGCCAATCTCGTCATCGCCCAGCTGCTCTTCCTCGAAGCGGAAAATCCGGAAAAGGACATTTCGCTCTATATCAACAGCCCGGGCGGGTCCATTACCTCCGGGATGGCCATTTACGACACGATGCAGTTCATCCGCCCCGACGTTTCCACCATCTGCATCGGTCAGGCGGCGAGTATGGCGGCGGTGCTGCTGGCAGCCGGGGCCCATGACAAGCGGTTTACCCTGCCCAATTCGCGGGTGATCATCCACCAGCCCATGGGCGGGTTTTCGGGACAGGCGTCGGATATCGACATCCAGGCCCGCGAAATCCTGCGGATACGGACGCGGTTGAACGATATTTTGGTAAAGCATTCCGGCCAACCACTCGAAAAGATTGAAAAGGACACTGATCGTGATTCGATCATGACCGCCGAGGAGAGTCAGGCTTACGGTCTGGTGGATCACGTGATCGAGAGAAAGGAATCGGGCGAGAAATAACCGCCGGCATGGCGGTTGACGATGCCCGGGCATTGCCGAAGGAGTTGAACCGTGGAAAATGAAGGCGAAAACGAACTCCTCAGGTGTTCGTTCTGCAACAAGAGCCAGCGTGACGTGAAGAAGCTGATCGCCGGGCCCACGGTCTACATCTGCGACGAGTGTGTCGACATCTGTCTCGACATCATCGCCGAGGACAAGATCCTCGAGAGCAGCGAACTCCGGGTTCCGCTTCCCAAGCCCACCGAGATCAAGGGCTTTCTCGACGACTACGTTATCGCCCAGGAGGAAGCCAAGAAACGGCTCTCCGTGGCGGTCTACAACCACTACAAGCGGCTGAAGATCATCAGGCGCAAGAACGACGTGGAGCTGGCCAAGAGCAACATCATGCTCATCGGGGACACCGGCACCGGCAAGACCCTGCTGGCCCAGACCCTGGCCCGCTATCTCAGCGTTCCCTTCGCCCTGGTTGATGCCACCACGCTCACCGAGGCGGGGTATGTGGGCGAGGATGTGGAGAACATCATCCTCAAGCTGCTGCAGAATGCGGGCAACGACATCGAAAAAGCCCAGCGCGGCATCATCTACATCGACGAAGTGGACAAGATCAGCCGTAAGAGCGAGAACCCCTCCATCACCCGCGACGTCTCGGGGGAGGGGGTCCAGCAGGCCCTGCTCAAGATCCTCGAGGGGACGGTGGCCAACGTGCCGCCCCAGGGCGGGCGGAAGCACCCCCACCAGGAGTTCTTCCACGTGGACACCACCCACATCCTGTTCATCGTCGGCGGCGCGTTTGTCGGCCTGGACAAGATCATCGAGCAGCGGGTGGCCCAGAAATCCCTCGGTTTCACCGCTGACGTGGAAACCGGCAAGGACCGGGTGGACAACCTGATCAAGCAGGTGATGCCCGAAGACCTGATCAAGTTCGGTCTGATTCCCGAGTTTGTCGGGCGGCTGCCGGTGGTGGCCACCCTGCAGCACCTGGACGAACATGCCCTGCTGCGGATTCTCACCGAACCGAAGAACGCCCTGACCAAGCAGTTTGCCAAGATCTTCGAGTTCGACAATGTCACTCTCACCTTCACCCCCGAGGCCCTGGAAGCCATATCCGCGGAGGCGGCGCAGCGCAAACTGGGCGCCCGCGGGTTGCGGGTGATCATGGAGGAGCGGATGCTGGAGATGATGTACAGCCTGCCCTCCAAGACCGGCGTGACCGAATGCGTCATCACCCGGGAAACCGTGGTGAACAAGGAAAGCCCGATACTCATTTACGAGAAGGCCGGCTAGCATCGGCCCGAAGTGCCCTTTTGCCTCCAGAATACCGGCTGCAGTCGCCGGGACCCGCCGAAATATATGAGCCATGGCGGCGGTGCCCGACATGACCCCTGACCGGAGCAATCGGATACAGAATCTAACCAACAGGCCGGGCGCCAGCCCCTCAAACGGAGGTCGGCGCTTGGAGGTGCCACGTGACTGATTCCAGAAAATCACATCTCGAAAATTACGTCACCCTGCCCCTCATTCCGCTGCGGGACGTGGTGATCTTTCCCCATATGATGATGCCCTTCGTGGTGGGCCGGGAACACTCCATCAAGGCGGTGGAGAACGCCCTCCTGCTGGAGAAACGTATCTTCCTCTCGGCGCAGAAGGATGCCTCGGTGACCCGCCCCGGGTTCGAGGACATTTACGAAACCGGTGTGGTGGGCAGCGTAGTGCAGAGCCTCAAGCTGCAGAACGGTCACATCAAGGTGCTGATGGAGGGGCTGGTGCGGGCGCGGATGCTGGAGGTCCGCGAGGACTCCGGCTACCTCGAGGCACTGACCCGGATCCTGCCCGCCGAAGAGGTGGAAGGCCCGGAACTCGACGAGCTGATGAAGCAGGCCATCTCCCGCTTCGAGAAGTACATCAAGATCAGCCAGAAGCTGCCCGGTGACGCCATCGTCTCGGCGGTGCGTATCGAGAACGTGGGCCGGCTGGCCGACACCCTGGCCGCCAACATGATCCTCGACGTGGGGGCCAAGCAGGAACTGCTGGAAACCCTCGACCCCGGCAAGCGGCTGGGGCTGGTCACCGAGATGCTGGGCCAGGAGATCGGCAAGCACAAGGTGGACCGCAAGATCGACGGCCGGGTGAAACGGCAGATGGAAAAGGCCCAGAAGGAGTACTACCTCAACGAGAAGTTGAAGGCGATCCAGAAAGAGCTGGGCCGCGGCGAGGGCAAAGAGGACGAGGGCGAAACCTACCAGAAGAAAATCGATGAAGTGGGGATGCCCAAGGACGCACGGGAGAAGGCGCTGCAGGAGTTGAAACGCCTGGAGGCCATGCCGCCGGTGTCGGCCGAGGCCACCGTTTCCCGCAACTACCTCGACTGGCTGCTGGCTGTGCCCTGGAAAAAGAAAACCCGGGAACTGCGGGATATCGACCGTGCCGAGGAGGTGCTGGACGAGGACCACTTCGGGCTGGTCAAGGTCAAGGAACGAATCCTCGAGTTCCTCGCCGTGCGGCAGCTGGTGAAGAAGACCAGGGGAACGATCCTCTGCCTGGTGGGGCCGCCCGGTGTGGGCAAGACCTCGCTGGCCAAGTCGGTGGCCCGGGCCACCGGCCGCAAGTTCGTCCGCCTCTCCCTGGGTGGCGTCCGGGACGAAGCCGAGATCCGGGGGCACCGCCGGACCTATATCGGGGCCTTCCCCGGCCAGATCATCCAGATGATGCGCAAGGCCGGTGCGCGGAACCCGGTGTTCCTCCTCGACGAGGTGGACAAGATGAGCATGGACTTCCGCGGCGACCCGTCGGCCGCCCTGCTGGAAGTGCTCGACCCGGAACAGAACAACTCCTTCATCGACCATTACCTCGACACCGAGTATGACCTGTCGATGGTCATGTTCATCGCCACGGCCAACATCATGCACACCGTGCCGCCGGCGCTGAAGGACCGGATGGAGGTGCTCAACCTTTCCGGGTACACGGCCAACGAAAAACTGGAGATCGCCAAACAGTTCCTGGTGATCAAGCAGCTGGAGGCCCACGGCCTCACCGACAAGGGGATCAGTTTCACCGACGGCGGCATCAACCGCATCATCGACCGCTACACCCGCGAAGCCGGGGTGCGGAACCTCGAACGTGAGATCGCCAACATCCTGCGCAAAATCGCCCGCAAGGTGGTCCAGGCCAAGGGCGAGTTCGGTATGGAAGTGGACGCAGATGCGGTACGGGACTTCCTCGGCGTACCAAAGTTCCGGGAGAGCATTCTGGAAGACAAGAGTCAGGTGGGCCTGGCCAACGGCCTGGCCTGGACCGAGGTGGGCGGCGAGGTGCTGACCACCGAGGCTACGTTGATGACCGGTAAGGGTAAGCTTTCGATCACCGGCAAACTGGGCGAAGTGATGACGGAGTCGGCCCGGGCGGCCATGAGCTACGTCCGCTCCAGGGCGGAGCTTCTGGGTATCGATCCGGATTTCCATCAACACTACGACGTGCACATCCATGTCCCCGAGGGGGCCATCCCCAAGGACGGGCCCTCGGCCGGTATCACCATGGCCATTTCCCTGATTTCGGCGCTGAAGAAGGTTCCGGTGCGTCGCGACGTGGCCATGACCGGCGAGATCACCCTCCGCGGAAAAGTGCTGCCCATCGGCGGCGTGAAGGAAAAGCTGCTGGCCGCCCACCGGGCCGGCGTGAAAACCATCATCCTGCCCAAGGACAACGAGCAGCATCTCCAGGACATCCCGGAAGAAGTGCTCAGGGAACTGGATATCTCTCTGGTTGAGGCGATGGACGAGGTGGTTGACCTCGCCCTGGTCTCCCAGGAACACCCCAACGAACCCGTAGGCGAGAACGGCGACGAACGGCCGCTCCCGCTGAAGAAGGAGCGACCGTCCTCCGAAGGGCCCGTGGCCCACTAGCCCCACGTTTTCACAAGCGTGTTTGCTGCAGGGCAGCGGGGTCCCGACGATCCACCTGAATCAGGGAAATGAAGATTATATCTGCCACACTGGTCCGCAGTTACGCATCGCCGGAGCAAGGGTTTATCCGGGACGAATTGCCGGAAGCGGCATTCATGGGGCGGAGCAACGTGGGGAAGTCGAGCCTGATCAACGGGTTGCTTCGCCGCAAGAAACTGGCCCGCACCAGCCAGACGCCGGGCAAGACCAGGCTGGCCCACTTTTACCTGGTGAACGAGCGCTGTTACTTTGTCGACCTGCCCGGGAAGACGGAGCAGGGCAAGTGGAAGATCCTGGTGGAGGGGTATCTCTCCAGGGACAAAAGGCCGGTGATCTCCCTGCTGCTCCTCGATTGCCGGCACCAGCCTACGGCGGCCGACCGGCAGTTGCGGGACTGGCTGATACACAACGAGCTGGGCTTCCTGGTGGTGCTGACCAAGTCGGACAAACTCTCCCGCTCCCGCGTGCTGCGCGCTGCGGCGGAGATCAGGAAAGACTTTCTGGAAGGCTTCGACGTTCCGGTGATCCCGTTCTCGTCCAAAAACGGCACCGGGCGCGACGAGCTGTGGAAAGAATTGGACTCACGTTTCGCAACCCTGCAAGCGGGAGGGACCGTTTAACGAAAACAAACCTTTGACGGATTGACCGATATATTCAACCACCCGGCCGGGGCCGTTCGGCTCCCGGCCAAAACAGACAGACGAGGATGACATGGACATCACCGAACTGAAGGAAATGAACATCACCAATCTGGTGGCCATCGCCAAGGACCTCGACGTCCCCGGCGCCACGGGCATCAGGAAACAGGAACTGATCTTCAAGATCCTTGAGGCCCAGACGGCCAAGAACGGTCTGATCTTTTCCGAGGGGGTGCTGGAGACGCTGCCCGACGGCTTCGGCTTTCTCCGCGCCCCGGACTACAACTACCTGCCGGGGCCGGATGACATCTATGTTTCGCCGTCCCAGATCCGCAAGTTCGACCTGCGGACCGGCGACACCATTTCGGGCCAGATCCGGCCGCCCAAGGAGGGCGAGCGCTACTTCGCCCTGATCAAGGTCGAGGCGGTGAACTTCGAGCACCCGGACATGGCCCGGGAGAAGATCTTCTTCGACAACCTCACTCCGCTCTATCCCGAGGAGCGGATCACCCTGGAAACCTCGCAGGATGACCTCTCCGCCCGGGTGATGGACCTGATGACGCCCATCGGCAAGGGCCAGCGCGGCCTGATCGTGGCGGCCCCGCGCACCGGTAAGACCATGCTGCTCCAGACCCTGGCTCACAGCCTGGAGGTTAACCACCCCGAGTGCGTGCTGATCGTGCTGCTGATCGACGAGCGGCCCGAGGAAGTTACCGACATGCAGCGTTCGGTGAAGGGCGAAGTGATCAGCTCGACCTTTGACGAGCCGGCCCAGCGTCACGTCCAGGTGGCCGAGATGGTCATCGAGAAGGCCAAGCGGCTGGTGGAGCACAAAAAGGACGTTGTGGTGCTGCTCGACTCGATCACCCGGCTGGCCCGGGCCTACAACACCATCGTCCCGCCCAGCGGCAAGGTGCTCTCCGGCGGCGTCGACTCCAACGCTCTGCAGAAACCGAAGCGTTTCTTCGGCGCGGCGCGGAACGTGGAAGAGGGCGGCAGCCTGACCATCATGGCCACGGCACTGGTGGAAACCGGCAGCCGGATGGATGACGTGATCTTCGAGGAGTTCAAGGGCACCGGTAACATGGAAATCCACCTCGACCGCAAGCTGGTGGACCGCCGGATCTTCCCCGCCATCGACATTCTCAAGTCGGGCACCCGCAAGGAAGAGCTGCTGCTGCCCAAGGAAGAGCTGAACCGGACCTGGGTCCTGCGCAAGGTGCTCAACCCGCTCTCCTCGGTGGAAGCCCTGGAGCTGCTGGTGGATAAGCTGAGCAAGACCAAGAGCAACGCCGATTTCCTCAATGCGATGCAGGACCTCGGCTGATCTGAAATTTATCGTTGAACCGGCTGGTAACGAAGAGTATAATCGGCGCTTCATCACCGGAGACGATCCTGTCTCCCTTGAATGCGCGATGTGAGGACTGGTTATGAGAGACGGAATTCACCCCGATTACAAAGAAGTGAAGGTGACCTGCGCCTGCGGCGAGGAGTTCACCACCAAATCCACCAAGGACAATCTCCGGCTGGAGATCTGCTCCAACTGCCACCCCTTCTTCACCGGCAAGCAGAAGCTGGTGGATTCCGCCGGTATGGTGGAGAAGTTCGAGCGCCGCTACGGCAAGAAGGGCGAAAAGCCCGCCGAGAACTAGACCCTCCCGGCCGGCTTTTCACCATCTCCCCGCTACCGCGGATCTCTCCCCGCAGTTTTCCGGCAAGGTATGTCCATGCTGCAGACGCTCCAGGAGCTGGAAAAAACCTTTGAGGCGCTCACCGCGCGGATGGGCGACCCCGAGCTGCTGGGCAACCGGGGGGAGTATCTCAAGGCCACCCGGAGACGGGCGGAGCTGGAACCGGTAGTGAAGTGCTACCGCGAGTATCTCCGTGTGGACGGCGAGCTGACCGACACCAAGCAGATGCTCGAGGAGATGGGCGGCGACGAGGGCGACGCCGAGATGCGGGAGTTGGCTCGCCAGGAGCTGGACTCCCTGCGCCTGCAGAAAGAGGAGTTCACCGCCAACCTCAAGGTGTTGCTCCTGCCCAAGGACCCCAACGACGAGAAAAACGTGTTGCTGGAGATCCGGGCCGGCACTGGCGGCGAGGAGGCGGCGCTCTTTGCCGCCGAGATCTACCGCATGTACTCCCGCTACGCCGAGCGGCGCGGCTGGAAACGTGAGGTGATGTACACCAACGAGACCGGCATCGGCGGCATGAAAGAGGTGGCGGTGCTGGTGGAAGGCGAGCAGGTCTACAGCCGGCTGAAGTACGAGAGCGGCGTGCACCGGGTCCAGCGGGTGCCCCAGACCGAGGCCAGCGGCCGGATCCACACCTCGGCGATCACCGTGGCGGTGATGCCCGAGGCCGAGGAAGTGGATGTGGAGATCAACGAGAACGAACTGCGCATCGACCGCTTCTGTTCCTCGGGCCCCGGTGGCCAGTCGGTGAACACCACCTACTCGGCAATCCGCATCACCCACCTGCCCACCGGGCTGGTGGTCTCCTGCCAGGATGAGAAGTCCCAGCACAAGAACAAGGCCAAGGCGCTCCGCGTGCTCCGTTCGCGTCTGCAGGACATTGCCATGAAGGAGCAGGAGAAGGCCCTGTCCGCCACCCGCCTCAGCCAGGTGGGCAGCGGTGACCGCAGCGAGAAGATCCGCACCTACAACTTCCCCCAGAACCGGGTCTCCGACCACCGTCTGAACCTCACCGTCCACCGCCTCGAGCAGGTGCTCGACGGAGACCTGGACGAGTTTATCGACACGCTGATCACCCACGACCAGGCCGAGCAACTCAAAAGCGGCGCCACTGACTGAGAACCCGCGATGATCGACTCCAGGCCGGTCACTATCCGCCAGGCCCTCCAACAGGCAGGTGCTGAATTGTCCTCGGCGGACGCCCGGCTCCTCCTGGCCCACGTTCTCTCCTGTGACAGTGAACTCTTCTTCCGCGAGCCGGAACGGCTGCTGGACGCCGGAGATCTGGACCGCTTCCGGGCGGCGGTGACCAGGCGGGCTGCCGGCGAACCGCTGCAGCACATCACCGGTGCCCAGGAATTCTGGTCACTGGAATTCCGGGCCGACGGGCGGGCGCTGGTCCCCCGGCCTGAAACCGAGCACCTGGTGGAGGCAGCGCTGTCGAGGGTGCCGGCGGAGGCTGAAGCCGAACTGCTCGACCTCTGCACCGGTAGCGGTATCGTGGCGGCCGTGCTGGCCCGGGAACGGCCCATGGCCGCGGTCACCGCAACCGACATCAGCGCCGATGCCCTCTCACTGGCTGAGGAAAATCTTCAGCACCTGGGCCTGAACGACCGGGTCAGCCTGCTTCAGGGCGACCTGTTCCAACCGCTGGGCCCGCCGCGAACCTGTTTTGACCTGATCACCGCCAATCCGCCCTATATCTGCGAGGCCGAACTGAAGGAACTGGACTGCGAGGTCCGGGACCACGAGCCATTGGCCGCCCTGGACGGTGGGCCGGATGGACTCGATGTGGTGCGGCGGATCATCGAAGGGGCCGCTGCCTGGCTCCGTCCCGGCGGCTGGCTGCTGATGGAGGTGGGCGCCGGGCAGTGGGGCACCGTGGAAAAGATCGCCCTCGACACCGGCGACTGGGGCGAGCCGATCTGGGTCAGAGACCTTGCCGACTACCGCCGGGTACTCTGCCTGCCGCTACGCGACGATAGTGAGTCCTGATCCATGACTGCTGAACACGAAAGGCTGCGAACACCATGAGATTCATGCCAGTTGCATTCATCGTTCTTCTGATCCTTTTTCCATCGGTGACCTGGGGCGGGGCGGAGGTGTACCACCAGCGGGAGCAGCACGACCTGGTGTTTCAGAATGAGGACCACATTCGTACGCACATCCGGGCCTACACTGCAGAACTGGCGGCCGGTACCCCGGTAACCATCGAGGGGGAGAAGATCTTCGCCCGCACCATCCTCCCCCGATTTTACGAGCGGTTGGACTATGCACCGGCCTGGAAGGATTTCGATGCACTGGGGGACGCCTTTGCAGCGCTGAAAACCTCTTACGAGGACGGACTGATCCCTGAGGATTACCATATGGAAGGGATGATCCGAATCGTTGCCCGCCTGCAAGCGCTGGACACAATCGAGCCGTCGGACTACCAGTGGGTGGCCAAATTCGACCTGCTGATGACCGATGCGGTTTTGATGTACGGTTACCACCTGCTGGAAGGAAAAGTAGACCCCAACGATCTGGATGTGCACTGGAACTATGACCATGCCGAGCTGCCTGGTGCCGGGGGTGAAGTGCTGGCTCGGGCCATCGCAGAGAAAAATGTCTCCGGAGTGCTGCACGGATTGCGGCCGGACATCCCCGGGTATGCCATCCTGATGGACAAGCTGACGGATTTCCGGGCCGTTGCCCGCAGTGGGGGGTGGCATGCCATCCCGGCAAGCGGCTTGATCAAGCCGGGTGCGTCCGACAACCGTCTGCCCTCGATCAGGGCGAGACTGGAAAGCAGCGGCGATCTCACCGACCGGGCCGGCATGGAGAGCGCGCTATACGACAAAAACCTCGAGAATGATATCCGGGACTTCCAGGCACGGCATGGTCTCGATGCGGATGGGGTCATCGGGAAAGCGACCTTTGCCGCGCTGAACGTCCCTGTTCAGGAGAGGATCGCCCAGATCAGGGTGAACCTCGAACGGTCGAGGTGGGTGGCGCACAACCTGCCGGACGATTTTGTCGTGGTCAATATTGCCAGGTTCCGGGTCTGGGCGGTCCAGGATGAAATCATCACCCACCGGGCGAATGTCCAGGTGGGAACAGATCGCCACAAAACGCCGGTGTTCAAATCGAGGCTGAAGTATATCGAGTTCAACCCCACCTGGACGGTTCCCCGCTCGATCACCATGAACGAGATGCTGTCAAAAGTGAAAAAGGATCACAACTACCTGCGGAACAACAATATGGTGCTGCTCAACCGGGCGGGCGCCGTGGTGCCGTTCTCGTCCGTCAATTTCGCTGCTTTGTCCGCCAACAACTTTCCCTATACCATCCGCCAGGAACCGGGCCCGGACAATGCCCTGGGTGTGATGAAGTTCATCTTCCCCAACCAGTACGCGGTCTACCTCCACGACACGCCTTCCAAAAGTCTCTTCGGCCGGGCCAGCCGGTCGTTCAGCCATGGCTGTATCCGGGTCCAGAACCCCGGTGACCTGGCGGAGGTTCTGCTGCAGGGGACGGCATGGGACAGGAAGAAGATCGAGGAAACCCTGGCGTCAAAGAAAACGACCCGGGCTCATTTTGAGAAGCCCATCGACGTGTTGCTGCTCTATTGGACTGTTGGCGTGTACCAGGGGGAGGGGGTCTTCTTTTTTCCCGACATCTACCAGCGGGATCAAAAAGTTTTGCAAAAGCTGAACCGCGACGTCGAAGAGGTCTCGGTTGAAAAATTCAATAAAATAACTCCCGGGAGTTAGTCGGCCAGTACCGAACATTCAAGATAGTCCTCATCATCGGCATGGATGTAGAGGCAACTGCCGTTTTTGATCAATTCGATGATCTTTCTGGCCAGCTGCGTCGGCAATGCCGGACAGCCCCAGCTTCTTCCCAGTCGCCCATAAGCCTCGATAAAATCCTCGCTGACGTATGGTGCGCCGTGAATCACGATGGCGCGCTCCCTGGCATGGTCGTTGATTCCCGTCTCCAGCCCGTCCAGGCGCAGCGAATACCCATGCTTGCCGAGGTACGGTTCACCCGTGGTATAGAAGCCCAGGCTTGATTGCAGGGAGTTGCTGGTGTTGGAAAAGATTTTGGCGATGTTCAGGCCGCTGTTTTTTCCGTGGGCCACCAGGGTGTGAAACAACAGCCGCCCGTTTACCAGGTCGATGACGAACAGCCGCTTCTCGGTGGAGGGCCTGGTGTAATCGATGATGGTCAGCAGGTTTTCATTGTCGAATTCCAGCTCGTCGAGACATTCCAGGGCATTGGCAAAGATGTCATAGTCCAGCAGCCCATCCAGTTCACACTTCTCGAACAACTTGACGTGGTCCTTTGAGGCAGCATCATGCCCCGGAGTATCCGCACCATCGGCCGCCGGCAGGGGAACCGCCAGCGCGGACACCGTGAAAACCGCGAGAATGACATATAAAAGCTTCATGCATACGATGTTACCACACGCTGACGGCGCCCGGTCGTTTGGACAATCGGCCGGGCGCCGATTATAATCCGCACCTCAATCATTCACTCGAAGTTAGGGGAGAGGGCGATCCATGGACAAGCTGCTGATCAGGGGTGGAAAGGAACTGAACGGGACGGTCCACGTCTCCGGGGCCAAGAACGCCCTGCTGCCGGCCATGGCGGCATCGCTGCTTACCGACCAGACGCTGGTGCTGCGCAATGTCTCCACCGTCCGTGACGTGCGGACCATGATCCGCCTGCTGGAGATGCTGGGCAAGACGGTGGAGTGGATCGACAGCGACTCGGCCATCTCCATTACCAACGGCGGTGATGCCGGCAGCGGCGAGGTGCCCTACGACCTGGTGAAAACCATGCGCGCCTCGGTGCTCTGCCTCGGGCCGCTGCTGGCCCGGCGGGGCAGTGCCCGGGTCTCGCTGCCCGGCGGCTGCGCCATCGGCGCCCGGCCGGTGGACCTGCACCTCTACGGCCTGGGCAAGATGGGCGCCAGGGTGGCCATCGACCAGGGGTACATCGAGACGTCGGCGCCGCAGCTCTTCGGCACCGAGATCTTTCTCGACAAGCCCACGGTCACCGGCACCGAGAACCTGCTGATGGCCGCCTCGCTGGCCGACGGAAAATCGGTGATCCGCAACGCGGCCCGCGAACCGGAGATCTCTGACCTGGTGCGATTGCTGGGGGCCATGGGCTGCAACATCGAGGGGGAGGGGACCGCCACCCTCACCGTGCATGGTGTACAGCAAATGGGCGGGGCTGACCACCGGGTGATCCCCGATCGGATCGAGGCCGCCACCTACGTCATCGCCGGGGCCATGGCCGGCGGCCGGGTGCGGGTGGAGGGCTGCGGTCCCGAGCTGCTGCCCGCCCTGCTGGAACTGCTGCAGAACGCCGGGGTGGCCCTGGAGACCGGTGAGCAGGCGATCACCGTCACCGGCGGCAGCGAGCTCAACGGCCGGGACATGGAGACCAGTCCCTTTCCCGGTTTCCCCACCGATGTCCAGGCCCAGTACATGGCTCTGATGACCCAGGCCAAAGGGGCCAGCGTAATCACCGAGTCTGTCTTCGAAAACCGCTTCATGCACGTGGCGGAACTCCGCCGCCTGGGGGCCAGTATCCGGGACAGCGGCCGCACCGCGGTGGTGGAGGGGCCGACACAACTGAACGGCGCCCAGGTGATGGCCACCGACATCCGGGCCAGTGCTTCACTGGTGGTGGCCGGACTGGCCGCCAGTGGTGAGACGCTGATCGACAGGATCTACCACCTGGACCGCGGCTACGAGAAGCTGGAAGAGAAGCTCGGCTCCCTGGGCGCCGACATCGAACGGATCACCTGACCCTGAGGGAAGGGAGGAACATCATGGCCACAGACTGCCTCTTCTGCAAGATCGTGGCCGGGGAGATCCCGGCTAACGTGATCTACCAGGATGACCATGTGCTGGCCTTCGAGGACATCAATCCCCAGGCTCCCACGCACACCCTGGTCATCCCCCGCGAGCACATCGCCACCCTCGACGAACTGGACGAGGACAAGGAGGCCATCGCCGGCAAGATTCTGGTGGCGGCGCGGAACATCGCCCGGGAAAAGGGGCTGGACGACCGAGGCTACCGCCTGGTGGCCAACTGCCTCGAGTCCGCGGGGCAAACGGTTTTCCACATCCACTTCCACCTCCTCGGTGGCAGGAGCCTCGGCTGGCCGCCGGGCTAGTACCACCGTCCGTCATATCGGGGGATTTGATGAAAAAGCTGGTTGCTGTCTTCTGTCCGGCCATTCTCCTGTCACTGCTTCTGGTGGCGGCCATGGCCCGTGCCGCTGATTCGCAGTGTGACGTGGCCATTCTGGAAAATAAGGTTGAATCGGCCGAGAGCCTTGACCTTCTCTGGGCCTGTTATGAAGCAACCGGATCGCCATGGTATCTGCTGAAAATCGCCGAACCTCTGCTGGGCCATTCCCTGCCTGCCGGTGAGGCCGCGAGGACGGGCTTCCTCGAGCATGCCCGCACGAACCGCGGGGTGCGCCATTTTCTCGAAGAGGCGGAGCAACGGGGCACGGTTCCTCTCCGGGTTGCCGCCAGGGGGATTCTGGCATCCCTGGGTTTTGCCGACGGCGAAAAATCAAAAGATGGCTTCAGGGCCCAACTCTGGCTGGTTCCCGATTCCGAAGCGTTTTTCAAGGAGATGCAGACGCCGGAAGCTCCCGCGCTGCTCCCTGCCGCCAAAACCCGCCGCGGCAAACCCATCGAGACCACGGTTCTGTTTCAAAACCCGCTGGTGGGCAAAGATGGAAAGATGGATGTGACCTATGACATCCAGGTGTGGAGGCCCGATGGCTCCCTCTACGGCAGGGTTCCGGGACTTGACGGGGTGGACGACGATGAGCGGGGATTGCGTTTGGCGCCGGAGGCTCTCCAACTGGGCGACGGGTATATCCAGATCGTCATCGAGCCCGGCGATCCCGGCGGCACCTACCGGGTGCAGGCAACCGTGAACGACAACAATCGTGGGGTGAGCCTGGAATTGGAGGAACAATTCGTCATCGACCCATAGAGTTTTCCGGAGTGAGTGCTCCGGCCAAAAAAGACTTGCAATGGGGCGGGGAAAGCACATATAATTCGGGGTCTTTCAATTGAATAGGCGTTAACATTATTTGTTTTCAATGATTTAGATGGTTCGCCGCCTGCGGCTGGTTGTGGCGGTGGACGTTCAGATCACGTCCGGAGGAATACCAATGGCACACGTCATTACCGAAGAATGCATCGCCTGTGCGGCCTGCGAGGCCGAGTGCCCGGAAGAGGCCATCAGCGAAGGGGATCCGATTTTTATCATCAACGCTGAACAGTGCACCGACTGCGGCGCTTGCGCCGAAGTCTGCCCGGTGGAGTGCATCACCGCACCGCAATAGAGACGGTCCCCACCGTTGAACTGCAAAAGGCAGGGTGATTCCCACCCTGCCTTTCTTGCGTACCATCCATTCCACCGCCCGGGCATCCCGTCATTCCTGTCATTCACCCCGAAAGTGTACACTCCTGTAACCAAAGTCAAGTTCTTGTCGATCCCCCTGCTCCGCCCACTACTCCCTGCCCCACCCAACGTCTCTTTTAGCTGTTGAAAAGAAGCTATTTGAACGAAAGCGGCTCTTTCCGTAGCGCTGGCATCATCGTTGCTCTCTCCCAAGGCGTGGGTTGTGTAATTGAATGCCGGGGGTCCGCAGGGAACCCGTGCGACAGGGGGCCGGCGATGTTCAGACTCTTCTGGAACAGAATGCGATGCACCGACTGCAGGGTCTGTGTTGACGGTTGCCTGCGGGATTGTATCCGTCGCAGCGCCGGCGGGACCATGATCGGCGGTGGCGACGCTTGTTCCGGTTGCGGCTTCTGTGTGGAAGGTTGTCCCGGCGGCGCCCTGCGCCTGGTCTGGGACCGGTCGGCCAATGACTCCTCCATGGTTCCCGAGGAAGAGGATTTCTATCCCGAGATTCCTCATTTCCTCAAGGAGCTGATGCAGCTGGGACGGCCCGGAAAAGTGCGGGCCACCATGTTCGACTGTATCAGTCTGCTCCCCCCCGATGAGGAAGCGCGTCAGGCCGTGCGCCAGGTGGTCTTCCGCGACCGCTTCGACGAGCACCGGCCCTTCATGTATGCCACCGAGGAAATGCGCCGCTATTCGGTGACCAGCACCGGCGACTTCAGTGGTGTCTGCCATACCCTGCCGGGTGCGGTCACGCAGAGGGTCCAGCCGGAGAGTCGGCACGGCAGCCTTGACGGTGAAAGCAGCGGCAATTGCGCCGGCCCGGACTGTGCGGACTGCCTGCTCTGCAAGGCGGCCCTGGAAGAGGGGATGGACGGTGCCTGCCTCAGCGGCAACGACTGGTCTGCCGCCCCTGATGACGGGTTCGAGAACTGCCCGTTGACTCTGACCCGTTGCCCTTATCTCAAGCAGGAACCCCAGTCTGCCTAGAAGCGGCCTCAAAACCTCGTCCGAGGCCCAATGGCTGCGTTGCCTTTCCCTTGGACCACAGCCAAGGTTTTGAAACCACTTCTCATGCCTCACTGAAAGATCCCGGAAAGAAATAACCTGTGCTACAATCCTCGCTCGCCTGACAGTCGATGTTTCCTTTTCCTGGTGATCCCATGGACCGTACCCACGCTGATAAATTCGCAGAGCTGTTGACCCGGGTGCAGAAACCGGCCCGTTACGTGGCCGGCGAACAGGGTGCCCCTGAAAACACTCAGCCCGGTCCGGGCCAGGTGCGGGTGGCGCTGGTCTTTCCCGACACTTACGAGATCGGCATGTCGCACCTCGGGCTGCGTGTCCTGCGCCACGTGCTGGAGCAGCGGGACGGCATCTTTGTCGACATTGTCTTTTCACCCTGGACCGACATGGAACGGGAGATGCGGGCGGCCGGTGTCCCGCTGCTGGGCCACTTCAGCCGCATCCCGGTGCGTGACTTCGACCTGGTGGGCTTCTCGCTGCAGAGCGAACTGACCTACACCACGGTGCTCAACCTGATCGACCTGGCCGGGTTGCCGCTGCATTCGGCGGAGCGCGGCCCGGAGGGGCCGGTGGTACTGGCCGGCGGCCCCTGCGCCTGGAACCCGGAGCCCCTGGCCGATTTTATCGATCTTTTCTTCATTGGTGACGGGGAGGAGGGGCTGCCCGAGCTGGCGGAACTGGCCCGGTCAATGGGACCGGTGCGCGAGGGAAACCGCGGCCGTTTTCTCGAGGCGGCAACGAAAGTGACCGGTGTCTACGTCCCTTCGATCCCCTCACCGGACGGGGTGGAGCGCCGCCTGCTCGCCGAACTGTCGCCGGAACACATCCCTGCCCGGCCGCTGGTGCCGGTGACCGGCATCGTCCAGGACCGCCTGGCCCTGGAGATCATGCGCGGCTGCAGCCGCGGCTGCCGTTTCTGCAGTGCCGGCTACATCTACCGCCCGGTGCGCGAACGGGACCCGGACCAGGTGGTGGAGGCGGCCCAGCAGGGCATCGAGGCCAGCGGCTGGGAAGAGGTGGGGCTGGTGTCGCTCTCCAGTTCGGACCACAGCCGGATCGAGGAGATCATCGGGAAGCTGAACAGCCGGATGGCTTGCCGCCGGGTCTCGGTCTCCCTCCCTTCGCTGCGTGCCGACAAGCTGAGCCCCGAGCTGGTCCGGATGGTCAAGGCAGTGCGCAAGAGCGGCTTCACCTTCGCCCCCGAGGCGGGCACCGAGCGGCTGCGGCGGGTGATCAACAAGAACCTCAGCCGGGAGGAGTTGCTGGAAACTGTTTCCACCGTCTATGCCGAGGGCTGGAAGCTGGTGAAGCTCTATTTCATGATCGGGCTGCCCGGGGAGCGGGAGGAGGACCTGGAGGGGATCATCGATCTCGCCCAGGAGGTGTCGCGTCTGGGGCGCCGGGGCAAAGGCCGGCCGAGCCGCGCTAATATCAGTCTCTCGCCCTTCGTGCCCAAACCCCACACACCGTTTCAGTGGGCGGCATTCGGACCGGTTGAACAACTGAACCGCCATCTTTCGAAATTGCGTGAGCGGTTGTCGCGGATTCCCGGCATCACGGTCAAGTGGCACGAGCCGGACCTGGCCCTGATCGAAGCGGTACTGGCCCGCGGGGGACGGAGTGTCGGGCGGGCCCTGGAACTGGCCTGGAGCAAGGGGCTCAAACTGGAGAGCTGGAGTGAAAACTGCTCGCCGGCGATCTGGGCCGAGGCGTTTGCCGAGGCCGGTCTCGATCCGGAGAAGGAGACCGCTCAGCGGGATCCCGAGGCCACCCTGCCCTGGGACTTTATCCACACCGGTCTGCGGCGGTCGTTTCTGGTCAAGGAGTGGCAGCGGGCTTTGGCCGAGGAGGAGACCCCGGACTGCCGCACCTCGGGCTGCACCGGCTGCGGGCTGAGCAAGGATGAGTGCGATTTCCTGCGCTGGGAGATAGAGGGGGAGGGGCCGGCGGTGATGGCGCCAACCGGCGGGGCCGAGGCCACGGCGGCGATCCCGGCGGTGCGGACAGATTCCGAGAACGAGCAGCGCGATCCGCTGCTTTACCGCTTCACCTTCAGCAAGGAAGGGCCGGCGGTGCTCATCTCCCACCTCGACCTGATTCGTGCCTTCGAGCGGGGGGTGCGGGCCGCCGGCCTGCGACCCGACTACTCCAAGGGGTTTTCCCCCAGACCGCGGTTTTCCTACGGGCCGCCGCTGCCCCTGGGCCATTCCGGCCTGGCCGAGTTCTTCGAGGGCCGTTTCATCGAGCCCCTGGATCCGGAGACCCACCGGCGGGAGATCAACCGGGCTCTGCCCGAGGGGCTGCGGGTGCGGGCCGTGGAGCGCCTCCCCGGCCGCTGGGTATCGCTGTTCGGCAAACTGGTCAGCGCCGACTACCATGTGGTTTTTCCCACATCGGCAGGAGGGGAGCGGCCGCTGCGCGACGCGGACGAGGTTGCCGGGGCGCTGGAACGGTTTCAGGAGCGGCAGACCTGGCCTGCGGAATCGGTGGGCAAATCGGGCAAGCCCCGTTCGGTGGACCTGAAGCAGGACGTCCTGCAGCTGGAGCAGCCTGACGGCGAGAATCAGCCCGACCTGTTGTTCCGGCTGAGGCTCAACACCGGCGAGGCGCCGGTGGCCGGCTGGCGGCTGGCGTTGGGCGAGATTTTTGGCCTGGAACCGGCCGAGGTGAACCGGCTGCGGATAACCCGCACCGGCTTCGGCACCGGCAACCGGGTCGGATGAGAGGAGGTGTGCCATGCGCGGATACCCTGAATACCCGCAGGGACAGCCCGGTCGGCAATTCGATGATTTCGAGGCGTCGAGCCTTTTCTGCCCCACCTGCCGGCAGGCTCAGCCGGTGCGCCGCCGGCTGCTGCTGGTTCTCCCCGGCGGCGACCTCTACGACTACAGCTGCCAGGTCTGCGGCACCTCGGTGGGTTCACAGACGAACACCACACCGCCCCCCGAGATCCAGGTGATCCCCGACTGACCTCCCGCAACCCGCCCTCCTCCGCAACCCCGGAAGCCACATGGCCACGGCTGGTTTTTCGGCGAATTTCCTGTTTAATGTCGCTGCCCATGATGCCGATTCATAAGGGGACTCTGCGAATGAGCATGGCAGTGATCCTGAGAGGATTGATCATGGGTGTGAAAAGAGCCGCAACCGTTTCCACAGCGTTCTCGCTGGATGTCGTCGCGCCGTCAGGCGTGCTCGGTGTGCTCGATGATCTGTCGAGTATGATCCTGGGCCAGATGGCCACCGGCCGCAAACTTCAGGCAATTCTCGAAACCCTCAGCGAACACATCGATGTGGACTGCGCGCGATTTGTCATCAATTACCGCCTGACCCGGGAGGGCCTGTCTGCCTTCACCTCTTCCTCTGGCCGGGACGAACAGCTGGTTGCGGCGCTGAAGGAATATCCGGCAATCCTCGAATCGCTGACCAGGGGAACCGGAACCGTGGTGGAGAACGGCGGCACCCTCGGCCGATCGGTGCGGGACGGCGCCGGGAACTCGTCACTCAGCGTGCCGGTGTGCCGCAACGGCGGCATCGTGGGCCTGCTCTGCGTTTCCACCTCGCGTGGCCGGGGCAGCTTCAGCCCCTGGGAAGTGGACTTCTGTTCCATCCTGGCCAACATGGCCGGTGCCGCGTTGACCGCCACCGGCTAGCCTCACATCTCAATGAACAGATCGGGAAGTTCTTCACGCAGGATGGAGAGGACTGTTTCCTGCAGTTCCGGCTGTGGCCGATCGGCATCGATGCGGCGGAACCAGGGCCGCCGGATGTCGAGGAACAGCCGGCGAACCTGCTCCAGGTAGGCTTCCTTCTCGAAGGCCGACCGTTGACCCCCACGGCCGAAAGTGATCCGTTGGAGGGCAGTGGAAACCGGCAGGTCGAAGAGAAAGGCCAGGTCGGGCTGCGGGGCGAAGGACTCGTTCCGGGCCATGATCTCCTCAAGGTCCATGCCCAGCGCACCCTGGTAGGCGGCGGTGGAGAGGTAGTAGCGGTCGAGGACGACCACCCGCCCGGCCTCCAGGTCGGGACCGATGCCGGACGCCACATGCTGGCGGCGGTCCTCGATGAACAGCGCCGTCTCGGCCTCCGGGGCAATGCCCTTGCGGCCTTCGCTGATGATCCGCCGCAGTTCCTGACCCGCCGGGCCGTCGGTGGGCTCACGGCGAAGTACGGTGTCGTTGCCGGCGTCGCGCAACCGTTGGGACAGCCAGGCGGCAAGGGTGGATTTCCCTGAGCCGTCGATTCCTTCGAGGACGATCAGGCGGCCCCGAGCCAACCGCCGGGTTCCGAACTTCAACGCACCCTCCGCGGCGGGCGCCGCTTGAATTCAGTCGGCTGGTCGTCGTTCTCCTCCGGCGTATTTTCCCCCGGGGGCTGGTCCTCCTCCTCGACGGCGTCGAGGTAGATCATCGAGTGCATCCGGCCGGCGGTGCCGCCGGATTGGCGGTGCGAGTGGAACATCCCTTCCGGTCCGTCGGTGGATGGCAGTCCGCCAAAGATCGACCGTTCGTGCAGTCCGGCGGCCAGCAGCTGGGCGCGCACCGCCGCCGCCAGATCGAGGTGCGGTCCGTCACTCTCCTGGTGCAGCACCCCCTCCAGGCCGTTCTCGGGCAGCGCGGCGGCCACTTTCTGGACCACATCATCACCCACCCGGTAGCCCTGGCAGGAAATCGAGGGGCCGATAAAAGCGAGGAAGCGGCCGGCCTGAATCTGGAAGGCCTCGGCCATCCGCTGGACAACCTTACCCGGCAGCCCGGCGGCGATTCCGCGCCAACCGGCGTGCACCGCGGCCACCGTGGTTCCCCGGCGGTCGGCCAGCAGCACCGGTACGCAGTCGGCGGTGGCGATCACCAGGGCCAGGCCCGGTGTGCGGGTCACCAGGGCGTCTCCCTCACGGGGGAAGGTGCCGGCGTGGGCCAGGGAGCCCAGCAGGTGGATCTCTGAGCCGTGGACCTGTTCCAGCCTTGCGGTTTTGACCCAGGTCCCGCTGCACAACTCCCGTGGCGGAGTTTTGACCAGCGGATCCCATGACTTGCTGCCGAAGAGGGCGGTGAACCGCAACGGCCGGCCCCCCTCCGCCCGGGCGGTGAACCAGGGGCTGGTGTCCCGGCCCACGGTTTCGAGCCAGATCCGGCGTTTGGTATTCCGCGGGCGGTCCGGGCGAGCGTCCTGTTTGGGCTGCTTCGCTCCGGACTGGTCGGCGGGTCGTTGCTGCTGTCCGGTGGTGTTGGCGTCACGGGCCGGTTTGCCGCCACCCGGTCCCCGATGCCGGTCGCGGGGCCGCCGGTGTGGTTGTCCCCGGACTGGGGTGTGTCTTTCTGTTCCGGATTGCGGCCCTGCACGTTGCGGGGCCGGCCCCGTTTCTTCTTCTGCCGGTCCTGTCCCGACGCCTGTGGCTGGGCTCCCGGCTTTCTTTGGCGGTTGCCGCCGCGTCCGTTGCCGGACCCCTGTTTGCCGCTTCCACCCTCGTTCTTCGAATCCTGGTTCATCTGCTGGCTCCGTTGCCGCCGGGGCTGAACAGGTTCTTCAGCACCATGCCGGCCATGCTGCGCTTCAAGTAGGCGATGGCGTCTGTCCAGTTGTCGGCGAATGGAATGTAGAGCCGAACGACGTGACCTTCGCTCACCAGCCGCTGCTGCAGCGGCTCCCGCGGTACGCCGAGCAGCATCTGGATCTCGTAGCTCGATCGTGGCACCTGGAATTCCTCCAGGATCTGCCGGCTGCGCTCGAGCAGGTTCTCGTCGTGGGTCGCTATCTCCACCCGGTGTTCGCCCTCGATCAGTTTGCGCAACAGGACAAGGTAGTTCTCCTTGATATCCCGCTTCCTGGTGTGGGCCACCTCGGCCGGTTCCTTGTAAATGCCGATGACCAATCTGATCCGGGATGGGAGATCCGAGAGGTCATCGATGTCCGCCGCCGTGCGAAAAAGCCTCGACTGCAGGACGGTTCCCAACTGGTCGGCGGAATACTGCTCCCGCAGGCGCCGGTGTAATTTCAGCGTGGCCGATGTCAGACGGTGGTCCTCCATGTCGATGGTGGTCCCCACGCCGGCCCGGGCGGCCGCAGCCACGATCCTGCCGATGTTCTCGAGGGCGAGATTCTCGTCCAGTTCCAGACCCATGGCCGACGGTTTGAGCGAGATGGTGCTTCCCATGGGCGCTTCGAGGCGTTCCACCAGCCGGAGGTAGAGGTCCACCTGCTTGGCCACTTCACCGGGTGTTCGCACCTCCTCACCCAGGATATCCATGGTGCCCAGGACTCCGCGGGAGCTGTGGAGCACCCGGGCGGTCTCAAGCGCGGACTCAATGCTGTCGCCCGCAACGTAGGGCCCGGCAAAGCTCTTGACCAGGAAGGGCGGGGTCAACCGGTGGACGACGACCTCTTTGACGCTCTCCCAGACCCTGCTCATGACGCCCCTTCTTCGGAATGCTGGAAAGACCCTGATATCAAGCCTTTCACGGCTTTCCTACTCTGCTTCGGAACCGGCAGAATAGCACTTTGACCGGGCCTTGGCAACGCTGCCCGCTCCCCTTGCTTGCGTCCCGAGCGGCCTCTGTGCTATCAAAGGTTTTGCTTTCTGGAGGTGCAGACCCGAGATGAACTCTTCCCAGAACCACGGGAACAGCAACGACCGCTCCGCCGAACACTGGCTGGAGGCCTACCGCAGCGGCGCCTACCTCGAAAAATGGCATTACGACCATCCCAGCCCCGAACTGGTGGCTATGGTCAGTTGCGGCCTGATCAAGCCCGGGGACCGGGTTCTGGAGGTGGGGTGTGGTGCGGGCACCGATTCGATCTATCTTGCCGGGGCCGGGGTCTCGGTCATCGGCTGGGACATCTCCCAGACCGCCATCGATCTGGCCCGGACGGCGGCGCGAGAGGCCGGGGCCCGGGTCACCTTCCAGCGAGTGGATATCTTCTCACCCATGGTCCCGCGGACCAATGTGGACGCGGTGATCGACCGTGGCTGCCTGCACAACATTCCCCTCGAGCAGTGGTCCGAGTTCTCCCGGCGGGTGCACCGCTTCCTGCACAAGGGCAGCGGCCTGTATTTTGTCCGGGGAAGCCGCGAGCCCTCGGTGGGCCGGCAGATTTTTACCCCGCTGACCCCGGAGAACGTGGCCCGCGGTTTTTCGGTGCGATTCAGTTGGACCCGTCTGGAACCATTCATGCTGCTGGCCAATGCCGGCCTGATCCCGGCGGCGATGGTGCTGATGCGGGCCAAGTCCAAGGTTGGATAAACACGTGTCCCTCGGAACTTTTTCCCGATGCCGGTGCCTGCCGCCGGTAATGCTGATTGTGCTGCTCCTGGCGGTCCCCACGGCCTCCCCGGCCGACACCCACCGTTGCGAATGGGTTTACGACGGCGACACCATCCGCCTGGAAGGCGGTGAGCGGGTACGTCTCCTCGGTGTGGATGCCCCCGAAGTCCACCACCCCGATCGAGGTGAGGAACCCTTTGGCCGGGAGGCCATGGGCCTGGCCATCTCGCTGGTCTCGGCACGGACGGTGGAACTGCGCTACCACGAGGGGGATTCCATCCGCGGCGCACAGCGGGACAAATACGACCGGGTGCTGGCCTATGTCTGGGTCGACCGTCTCGACGGCCTGGGCCGTCGGGAGCCGGTCTGCCTCAATCTCGAGCTGCTCCGGGAGGGGCTGGCTCGGGCCACCAGGTCATGGCCCCATCCGCTGTATGACGACTACGTGGAAGCCGAGCAGGCCGCCCGGGCCCGGGGCGTGGGCCTCTGGTCCGGCGGACCCACCCGCTCGGCGGAAAAGGTGCTGGTCACCGCCAACGGCTCACGATACCATCGCCGCGGGTGCCGGCACCTGGAAGGGCACAAGACCAAAACCCTGTCCGTGGCCTCGGCAGAGAAACGCGGATGCACGCCCTGCCGCACCTGCCGCCCCTGAACACCCTGCTGAAATAGTCCAATTCCCCTTGAATTTTCTTGGATTTACCTTATATTCAAGGAAGAGCGTTTTGATTTGAAGTTGCCTCAGGCTTCACATACCGTGCCACCAAGCAATTTCTCCACAGAATGCAGCCCGATCCAGGTCGGGTGAACCGCCGGGATCATCGCCCGGCACTGTCATAGCTCAGGTCATAAAAGCAACAAAGAAAAGTTGATTTTTCATCATCACCATCATCGGAGGTTCCCTGTCATGAGTTCCTGGTGGAAGTCCTGTGCCCTGGCCTGTCTCGTCCTGCTCACCGCCCTTCCGGCAGCGGCTGTTGAGCCCGCGAACCGTACGGTCACCTTTGACAACGCCTGGGGTGAGGCGGGATTCACCGTGGTGTACAGTGGAGACGACGGGCTGGAACTGGTTTACTCCCTCTCCTCGATGACCCTGTCCCCGGTGGCGGTGCGCGGCGAGCCGTTCACCCGGGTCACCATTCCCGGCGTTATTCTGCCCACCAATCCGGGTGAGCCGAACCTGCCCGGCAGCGCTCGCTACGTGGCGTTGCCCAACGGCGCCAGGGCACGGGTGGAGATCCTTGACCAGCGCACCCGCGCGTTCCCCGGAATCCATGTACTCCCCTCGGCCAGACTGCCCTTCGACGTGGAGAAGACGGCCCCGCTGCCGGAGAAAAATCCGGACATCTACCAGGGGAACAATTCCTGGCCCAAGGAGGCGGTACAGCTCTCCGCACCGCGGCAGCTGCGCGGGGTGAACACCTGCCTGGTGGGGATCACGCCCTTCTCCTGGGATCCGTCCACCACCGAACTGACCGTCATCACCGACCTGCGTATCCGGATCACCTTTGTGGGCGACCAGCCGGCCGCTTTCGGCACCGAGCGCCTGCGTTCCCGCCACTGGGATCCGATCCTTCAGCGCCAATTGGCCAACTTCGACCGGCTGCCCCGGGTGGATTATTCCTCGCGGGACTATTCAGGCCGCGACGGCGTGGAATACATCATCATCGTTCCCGACGACACCGACTTCATCACCTGGGGGCAGACCGTTGCCGACTTCCGTATGGAACAGGGGATCTCCTCCCAGGTCTACACGGTGACCGAAATAGGTGGCAACACCATTTCGGCCATCGAGACATTCATCGACAATGCATACAGCAGCTGGTCCACCGCGCCGGTGGCCTTCCTGCTGCTCGGGGATTTCGCAGCTGAAGGGCAGCCCGGCGGCATCACCAGCCCCAGCCAGCCCCACCCCTATTCCGGAACCTTTATCACCGACAACGCCTTCGCCGATATCGACGGTGATCACCTGCCGGACCTGATCAATGCCAGGATCACCGCCCGCAACGCGGCCGAGCTGGCGATCATGATCAACAAATATATCGACTACGAAGAGAACCCGCCCACCGCCGCGAACTTCTACAACAACCCCATCGTGGCCTGTGGCTTCCAGACCGAGCGCTGGTTCCAGCTCTGCACCGAGGTGATTCACGGGTTCTGGGAGAACGAGCTGGGCATGAGCCCGGTTCGCCAGTACAACGTTTACTCGGGCAGTCCTTCCGCCGGTGATGCCTGGTCGAGCAACGCCAACACGCAGATGGTGGTGGACTATTTCGGTCCCACCGGGCTGGACTACATCCCCGCCACCATCCCGGCGGAGATCGACTGGAACAGCGGTTCGCCGGCCGGGATCAACTCCGCCATCGAATCCGGGGCATTCATCCTCCAGCACCGGGACCACGGCTACGAAGGTGGCTGGGGCGAGCCGGATTACGGGACCACTGATCTTGGCGGCCTCTCCAACACCATGCTGCCCTGGGTCTTCTCCATCAACTGCCTCACCGGCAGGTTCGACTATTCCAGCGAGACCTTTGCCGAAGTGTTCCACCGCATGCCCGGCGGCGCTCTCGGTCTGACCGCGGCCACCCAGGTTTCCTACTCCTTTGTCAACGACACCTATATCTTCGGTCTCTACGACTCCATGTGGCCCGCCTTTGATCCCGGCTATCCCACTGTGGGCCGGGCCACCGGCGCCGATGACCTGCGCCCGGCCTTTGCCAACGCCAGCGGAAAATACTACCTCCAGGCCTCCAACTGGCCCTACAACCCCAGCGACAAGGAGATCACCTACGACCTCTTCCACCACCACTCGGACCCCTTCCTGACCCTCTTCTCCGAAGTTCCCACCACGATGAACGTCACCCATCCGGGTGTGCTCTTTGCCATGGCACCACATTTCACGATCACTGCACCGGCCGGTTCGCTCATCGCCCTGACCCGCGACGGCGAGATCCTTGGCGTGGCCGACGGCACCGGGTTCCCGGTGATGGTCTCCCTCCCCGGGCAGCTGCCCGGCATGCCGAACATGACGGTGACGGTGACCAAAGCCAACGCGTACCGCTACCAGGCCAGCGTGGAGGTGATCCCCCAGGAGGGCCCCTTCGTCTCCTACGTCAGCCACCTGCTCGATGACGACAACAGCGGTTTTTCCAGCGGCAACGGTGATGGCATCGCCACCCCGGGGGAGACGGTGGAACTGGCCCTCGACCTGCGGAACTACGGTGTGGACACCGCCTACGGGGTGGGCGCCACGGTGACCAGCGTCAGCCCGCACATCAATTTCCTCGACAACGGTGCGGTCTATGGTGACTTCGCGCCCAACGAGACCAGGAGCAATGCCGATTCGCTGGTCTTCGAGGTGCTGGGCAGCTGCCCCCACGGCGAGGTGATCCAGTTCACGGTGAGCGCCACCGACGGCAGCGATACCTGGGATTCCTTCTTCAGCACCACCGTGGAGGCGGCGCAGATGGCCCTCTACGGTCAGACCGTGATCGACGCTCCTGACGGCAACAATGATGGCGACGTGGACATGGGTGAGACGGCCTTTGTGGAGTTGACCATCGAAAACATCGGGGCTGTGAATACCTCCAACGTTTCGGTGACCCTGGTCAGCAACGATCCGGGTTATGTCACCGTACTCGACGGCGTCGCGGACTATCCCGATATACCCGCCGGAAACACGGCGCTGAGCCTCAGTCCGCATTTCCGCTTCAGTGTTGACCTCTCCACCCCCTGCGGACAGCAGTTGAGCTTCGACGTGAACATCGCCAGTGACCAGGGGGCGGCCACCGATACCCTCTATGTCCAGGTGGGGGGCACCGGCCTCTTCTTCGAGGATGACATGGAGAGTGGCGAGGGAAGCTGGACCCATTACGCCGACCAGGGCACCGACGACTGGGCGATCATCGAAACTGCCAGCGCCCACAGCCCGGGCAACGCCTGGTTCGCCGCCGACCTGTCGACAGTGAAAGACGTCTTCCTGGTCACCCCGGCGCTGTCGGTGACCAACCTCTCCGAGTTCACCATCTGGCACTACTTCAACATGGAAAGCAGCTACGACGGCTGTGTGATCGAGATCTCCACCGATGGCGGTTCGAGCTGGGCCGATCTCGGTCCGGACATCACCACCGGCGGCTACACCTCCATCATTTCCACCTCGTTCAGCAACCCGCTGGGCGGGCGCAGTGCCTGGTCCGGGACCAACAGCGCCATGAGCCAGGTGGTGGTGGATCTTGCGGCTTATGCAGGCACCACGGCCAACGTCCGCTTCCGTCTGGCCACCGACACCTCGGTGGCTGACGAAGGCTGGTATATCGACGACGTGCTGATGACCGGCGCCGAGTGCCAGCCCTGGTCCGGCGGAGTGGAACACACGGTTGACGCGGCCATGAGCTGCGTACCCGGTTCGGGCACGCTGCCCTTTGGTTCGTATTTCATGATCCAGGTGGAAAACCTCACCGGCTACTTCCGCCAGATCGGGGGCCACCTGGACGTGCTGCTGGGCAACGGCACCGGATACACCAACTGGCGCGCCGGAAACCTGGTGCTGTCCGCAGGCGAGATCTATGCCTTCGGTTGGAACCAGGGCATCCCGGCGGTGCCGTCCGCCGTGGGCAACAACGTCTTCACCCTGGTGGTGGAGGACGTGACGCCGGCGCCATACAATCAGCCGCCCTACTTGCCCTCCGGCGACACCGACACCGGCTTCTGTACGGTGACCGGTGTGGAGCCCTAGGGAGCAACGGGTCGGCCGCACATACCACCGGAGCCCGGCGATCACCGGGCTCCCTTCCACGCCGGGGCTCTGTCCCCGAGGAACGGTGTTATTTCGCTCGAAAGGCAGGTCTCCGATGAAGTTTCTGCGGCATTCGGTTCTTTTTCTCTCGCTTTTTCTGCTCACCCTTTCCCCGGTGACCGTCACCATGGCCCACGCTCCGGACGGGTTTAGCGGGGCGCTGCTCTGTTGCCCGGCGGCCAATGTTGCACCGGCTGCCCACAGGTTGGACCATCTTGACACCGGCGGCAGCCGCTGGCTGCGTCTCGAGGCACGGGCCAACAGCCACCTTGGCGGGCGGCAGGACGCGCCGGCCGTGGTGATCGACGATGACGGACAGTTGACCGTCTTCTGGCAGAGCCGTCGTCAGGAGGGGCGGGGTCATGAACTGTATGCCCAGCGCTTCGACCCCCGGGGCCGGCGCCTGGGCCTGGAGACGCGGCTCAACGAAGCGGTCCGTCCGGACCAGGCCGGTGTCTCCGGCGCCCTGCTGGCCAATGGCCGGACCGCGTTCTGCTGGGCGTCCCTGGGTCAGGACGGCAGTCTGGGCGGCGCGGTGCTGCGGCTCTTCGGCCCTGGCCTCACCCCGCTCACCGGTGACACGGTGGCCAACGGCCAGACCCGGGGCAATCAGTCCGATGTGGTTTGCACTTCGCTTCCCGATGGCGGGTTCGTGGCGGCCTGGGCTGGTCCCGGCGAAAAGGGGAACCTGCCGCGGGCCTGGGCCCGCTGTTTCGATTCCTCGGGCCGGCCCGCCGGCCCTGAGTTCCGCCTGGGCCAGTCGGCCCTGGCCGGTGAGCGGCTGCCATCCCTGGCGCCGCTTCCAAGAGGCGGTTTTGCCGCCGTGTACGCGGCGCTGGACGGTGACGGCCGCCCGGCCGGGGTGTACGGCCGCTGTTTTACGGCCGATAACACAGCCGGCACTCCGGTCAAACTGAACAACGGCAATGACCTCGGTGCCATCGAGCCGGTTCTGGCCGTGTCTGCCGACGGCCGCCTCCTCGCCGCCTGGCTGGAACATGGCGGTGAGATTGACGACTATGACGTTCGCGCCCGGCTGTTGAGCAACGACGGGCGCCCCCTGGGACCGGCGTTCACGGTCCATGAACAGCTCGAAGGGATCCAGAATGGCGCCGCCGCCGTCTTCCTGCCCGACGGCAGGTTCCTCATTGCCTGGAACCACTTCACCGAAGGCAGCCACGGTTCCGACGTGCAGGCCCGCTTCTTCACCGCCGCCGGCGCACCCGAAGGGAGCGCTTTCCGGCTCACCAGCTCCACTGCCGGAGAGCAGCGGCTGGCTGAAGCCAGCGGACGCCTCCGCCTGGCGGCCGGTGACCAGGGCCAGGTGGCCGCGGTCTGGAGCGGGGCAGGGGAGGGGCTGGACGACGATCATGGCGCCTATCTCACCCTGCTGCTCCCGGCGGGAGATAAGATCCCCGTCGATCCGGCACTGGAACATGAAGCGCGGCAGACCGCGGCTTTTCATTCCGTGCTGTCCACCATCGCTGAAGCCCGGAATCTTGCTGAAGCAGCCGGGACGGCCGCGGGCCACGCCGGTGACAAACCGGTTTTCCGCGCCGTGGCGGACGAGGCCGCGCCGCACCAGCCACCGGTCTGGGACCCCGAACTGCGGCGGGAGCAGGAACCCTTTGGCGGCGACCCCTCACCGGTGCCCCTGTCCGACGGCGGCTTCTTTGGCGTGGCCAGCACCGGTTGGACCCCGCCCGACCCGCACCTGGCAGTGGGCCCGGACCACGTGGTGGTGATGACCAACGGCGCCATCGCCTTTTTCACCAAGGACGGCACCCGGACTTTTTACGACGAGATCGAGGACAGCTACGGCTTCTGGGGTTCGGTGGGGGCGACCAACTTTGTCTTCGACCCCGAGGTGGTGTATGACCCCCACTCCGGCCGGTTCATGGCCATGGCCAATGAGTGGGGCAATTCCAGCGATTCCCACTTCCTGCTGGCCGTTTCCGATGACTCGGACCCCAACGGCACCTGGTACAAATATCGTATCAATGCCACCACCCACTGCGGGGCCACCATCGACTCGCCCAACATCGCGGTGGACAGCCAGGCGGTCTACCTCACTGCCGACTGCTGGACCGGATACAACTACGTGATCTACATCCTGGACAAGACCCCGCTGCTCGTCGGCGGTGCCGCCACCATCACCAACACCCTGACCATTACCGGGCCCCAGTCCCATGGCATCCCGGTGACCTACGGCACTGCCCCGGCGATGTACATGATCGAGCATTTTGAATCCAGTTCCAACAATACTGTCAGGCTGCACGCCATCACCGACCCGTTGGGCGCGGTCTCCCGGGTAACCCACAACCTCACCGTACCCTCCTACTCCCCGCCGGAGGATCCCCCCCAGCTCGGTTCCTCCACCCGGCCGGAAACCTTTGACAACCGCTTCTGGAGCTGTGTCTGGCGCAACGGTTCGCTCTGGGCCTGCCACCACATCGGCAGCGCCCGGGTACTCTCACGCTGGTATGAAATCGACACCGGCAACTGGCCGGCCTCCGGGGTGCCCACCCTGGTCCAGTCCGGCACCGTGGACCCCGGCGCCGGGGTGCGGACCTTCTTCAACTCCATCTCCGCCGACGACGCCGGCAATGCAGTGATGTGCTTTGCCCGTTCGTCCAGCAGTGAATATATCTCCATGGCCCGGGCTTCCCGTTGTTTCGACGATCCGGCGGGCACCATGCCGGACCTGGTGATCCAGAAGGCGAGCACCACCGGCTACAGCACCGCCCGCTGGGGTGACTACAGCGCGGTGGCCCTCGACCCGAATGACGGGACCACCTTCTGGATGCACCACGAGTACGCCACTTCCTCCAGCAGTTGGAACACCTGGATCGCCTACCACGACCCGGAGTGCACACCCCAGCCGGTGGACACGTTGACGGTGGCCTTCGACTGTGTGCCGGACGCCGGGACCTTGCCCTTTGCTTCGCAGTTCTGGGTCCAGCTGGAAAATCTCACCACCGAGAACCGGCGGGCCGCGGCCCGGATCGACGCCCAGATCGCTTCCGGCGGATATTTCAGCAACTGGCGTGCCGGGTATACAAACCTTTCTTCCGGCGAAACCTATACCACCTTCTGGAACCAGAATTTCCCGGCCCTGGGGACGCTGGTGGGGAGCAATCTGTTCACCCTCACCGGCGTGGATGTGACCCCGGCCCCGTACAACCAGCCGCCCTACGCACCGGACGGCGACACGGCCAGTGACAGCTGCACGGTCATTGCGTCATCGCCCTGATCTGTCCCGAGGATTCCACCCCCGCACCCGGGATCCGGGTGCGGGGTCGAAGGAGCAATCCCATGCCGGTCCATAGCCAACGGCAGGCGGGCATTGTCCAGGTCACCCTGGACCGCGGGGCGACCCATGCCATCGACCACCAGACCATCACCGACCTTTTGGAACTGCTGAAGGAACTTGCCGCCGACCGGGAGGTGCGTGGTCTGGTTCTGGGCAGCGCCAACCACAAGTTTTTTTCCATCGGTTTCGACATTCCCCGGCTGCTGGAGATGACAGCCGAGCAGATGGGTCGCTTCTACCACGATTTCAACTCCCTCTGTCTGCGGCTCTACACCTGGCCCAAGCCCACCGTGGCCGCCATCACCGGCCATGCCATCGCCGGTGGTTGTATCCTGGCCCTCTGCTGTGACCACCGGATCATTGCCGAGGGGCGTAAACTGATGGGGGTCAACGAGCTGAAACTCGGGGTTCCCGTGCCCTTCCTCGCCCAGCAGGTGCTGGCCATGGTCTGCGGCCAGTCAACGGCCCAGGAGGTGGTGGAGGGCGGGGAGCTGTTCGATGCGGCCCGGCTCCACGAACTGGGGCTGGTGGATCGGGTGGTCCCCCTGGAACAGGTGCAGACTCTGGCCCTGGCCCGGGCAACAGAGCTGCGTGCCCTGCCGGCCCGGGGGTTTGCCGGTTCCAAGTCGAACCGGGTGGGCGTTGTGACCGAGCTGTTCCTGCGCCGGCGGGCGGAGCGGGAGCAGGAGTTTCTGGCCTGCTGGCACTCCGAGGAAGCACAGCAGTTGTTGCGGGAAGCGGCGAAGAAGTTCTAGACGTGGCGCAAAACCACGGCTGAAGCCGGGGCGATGGTCGGTTCGCAGGTCACGGTCCGGATGCGGCGAGTGGGCTCTCCCCCGGCATCATTTCGCCGCACTCGTCAAAACATCCTGCAGCCAGGCATTCAGGCTTTTATCAGCGAGTTTGGCCTTGGTCGCGATGGTTTTATGAAGGGATGGATCGATTCGGACGAGGAACCGGCCCGAATACGGTCTCTCCGGTTCTTCGTTCCGCTCAGCGCAAAACTCGAGGTAGTCTTCGACCGATTCCTGAAAGGCCCGCCTGAGTCGCTCCACCGTATCTCCCTGAAACGTGATGACATCGCGCAAATTGAGAACTTCTCCATGAAAGAACCCGGACTTGTCGTCGAATACAACCTTGGCGATATACCCTTTGTATTCCATCATGGAACCATCCCCGCCTCGATCAGGAACCGGCGGACAGACTTGACCAATCCCTTCCCTGTCTCTTTGCGCGGGTGCGGGCGATGGAATATGGCCCTGACACCATTGAGCGCCACACGAACCCTGGATCCACGTCCTTCCGAGATATCCGCGCCGATTGATATCAGGAGCGTCTCGATATCACGCCATGGAATATCGGCCCGTTCGGGCGATTCGAAGATCCGGCCCAGGATCCGCCGATGCTTTCGCAACATCATCATATAGTATCACATTATGATATCAATAAACAAAGTTGCCGGGTCGATCGCACACCACTCGGTCCGAAAGCATCGCAAATCCCATGCCGGAACAGAGCAGTATTCAAGTCATTATTTAACAACATATTACAGTTGGCGCAAACCAATGTTATGTAATCGAAACGGTAAACCCGCCCCCTGACCGGCAACCAGAGCTTCCACGCACTCCGCACGTTCCTTCCAGGGGAGCTTTTGCTTTCCCCCGGCGGTTCAAAGCCGGTTAACAGGGAAGCGGGTGACGAAGCGATCTCTCTTGCAACGGTACTGATGTCGATGAGATTGCTTCGTCGCCTGCGGCTCCTCGCAATGACAAGAAGGGACTCCTAACAAGAAATAGGGGACGGTTACCTATTTCAATAAGACAATATTGTACGTACCTAATAGGTAACCGTCCCTAATTCCTGTTCGACTCCCTCTGGTTCTGAACGTTATCAGTGCTCGATCCTGGGCAGAAGGGCGGGGTATCCATCCCCTCCGAGCGCCTGTCGAGAGGAAAATGAAAACCCTTACGTGAACTCGAGACCGAAGCGAGGAGGGGATGGGTGCCCTGCCCGAAACGTGCGAGATTGCTTCGTCGCCTGCGGCTCCTCGCAATGACAGGAATGACTCCTCGCATGACATGCATGTACAAAAAAATCCCCGGGGCCAGGGGGATGTTCGGCCCCGGGGAGCAAAGGGAGAATGAGACAATTGAGAGTATTCGGATCCCCTCCCGGGGGTCCGTCTCTCATCCATATGACCGGGGGAGATCGTGGTCTTCCCCGGTTGGAATATTCAGTTCTAGTCCATCTTCCTTCTCATGAAGGTCGGCACGTCGAGATTGCCCTTGTCCAGGTTCACATGCGGGCCGAAGCCTTCCATGAGGCTGTCGTCATTCAGATCGGGAAGCGTTGTCTCTTCCGGCTCTTCCACCACCGGTGCCGCGGCCTTTTCCCGACCACCGAAGAACCGCTTTCGCGCTTTCGGTTTTTCATCCATCATGATTCCCGGCCGGCTGTCGTCGAGGCTGCCCGCGCGCAGGTCGGTGTCGCGTGATGGCCCACCAAATGTCTGGCTCGGGTCGCCCAGGTCGTCACGGGTGATCTGCTCCGGTTCCTCGATCTTCATCTGCCGGGCGTTGGTGGTGCTGGGCAGCGGTATTTCCTTGCGGCGTTCGAAGCCGGTGGCGATCACCGTGATCTTCACCCGGCCCTCCATGGTTTCGTCCACCACGGTGCCAAAGATGATGTTCGCATCCTCGGCCGCCGATTCCTGGATGATCCGCGAGGCTTCGCTGACCTCGAAGAGGGTCATGTCGCGGCCGCCGGTGACGTTGATCAGCACACCCCTGGCGCCGTCGATGGAGGCCTCCTCCAGGAGCGGGCTGGAGATGGCGCGCTGGGCCGCTTCCACCGCCCGGTTCTCACCGTCGCCGAGGCCGGTGCCCATCACCGCCATGCCCATCCCCTTCATCACCGTGCGTACGTCGGCGAAGTCGAGGTTGATGTCCCCGGGGATGGTGATCAGGTCGGAAATGCCCTGAACCGCCTGGCGCAGCACGTCGTCGGCCACGGCAAAGGCCTCGGTGATCGAGGTCCCCTGGTCGATGGTGTGCAGCAGCCGCTCGTTGGGAATGGTGATGATGGTGTCCACGTGCTCGCGCAGCTCGAGCAGCCCCAGCTCGGCCTGGGCCATACGCTTCTTGCCCTCGAAGCGGAACGGCCTGGTCACCACCGCAACGGTGAGTGCGCCCAGCTCGGAGGCCAGGCTGGCCACGATGGGCGCTGCCCCGGTGCCGGTGCCGCCGCCCAGTCCGGCGGTGATGAAGACCATGTCCGACCCGTCGAGGATCTCGATGATCTTCCCGGTGTCCTCGATGGCCGCCTGGCGGCCGACATCCGGGTCGGCGCCGGCACCCAGCCCCTTGGTCAGTTTGGTGCCCAGCTGGACTTTCACCGGGGCGTTGGAGCTGCAGAGGGCCTGGTTGTCCGTGTTCATCGCCACGAACTCGATCCCCTCCAGCCGTGCCCGGACCATGCGGTTCACGGCACTGCTGCCGCCCCCGCCGATCCCCACGACACGGATCTGGGCTCCGGGCAGGGTTTCCTCATCGAAGGTGAGGCTCAACCCGCTCTCATCCGGTTCTTTTTTTTCACCCTTCAACCTGTTCATCTAGCGCATCCCCCCTGTGCTGTGGTTGTTCCATCTCCCCATGAAACATACCGGTCATTCCCCTTTGCCATCCATATTTAGAACATCGTTGCGAACCATTCCCTGACCCGCCCGCCGAAACTGAACACCCGCGGCCGGCCGGCACTGACCAGCGAGGGGTAGTCCGAG
>RCNC010000504.1_pt1 | contig 41252 bp, 43 predicted proteins | sample 2041301 | NCBI WGS metagenome assembly RCNC01 (sample SAMN09708231, study PRJNA481090) | Marine sediment metagenome, whole genome shotgun sequencing project. | biome: marine sediment; feature: ocean; material: sediment; isolation source: Sewage treatment plant 13A marine sediment (STP13A) ...
GGAAAATCCCCTTTAGGAAAGCCTATCTACAGTTGTTTTATTTCTTCAGCTGAGAATATTGCCAACCTTGAGGATTTGAAAAATATCAATAAAAGGCTAATGCTTGATCCCGAAATTCCTGAACAGGAATATCAATAAAATGCCTGATAAAGTGCCAACAAAAGCCAGCAAAGCCAACACCGAAAGCCAGGTATTAACTTTCCTGATGCGTCTTTTGCTGAAAAAATCAATTGATATCCTCAGGTAAACGATGCTTAATATGATAAAGGAAAGCAGGCCCAGCCAGCTTCCAATCCCCGTCAGGTTGATGAACCAGCTGGCAGCAAAAAGCAGGAATGCAAATAGCAACAGCTTTTTTATGCTGACGTATCTGTGATTCAGGAATTGTTGCACATCTTCATGCGCAATGCTGATATCACTTTCAGGTTTGTCCCGGGAGATTTGTCCATAGGCTTCCTCGAAACCGACACCTTTATTCATCATGGCTTCCACATCGCAGCAGACATGGTCAACCCATTCATTAAACAGGAATGAGCGGGATACAGACCGTTTTTTCAGGTCATCCCGGATAAAGTCAATTTGATCATTACTTAAGCAAGCCATCCGATATATTTTAATAGAACAGGTTTTTCATTAAATCAATATACTCCCTGAAATCTGACATCCGGCTTTCAGATTCTTTTTTCCCCTTAGGTGTCAGGGAATAATATTTCCGGGTGCGGTTGTTTACATTTTCTGTTTCTGCCCGGACCAATCCTTCTGCCTCCAGTTTGTGCAAAACAGGATACAGGGCAGCAAAGGTCAGTTTTATCCTGCCTGAGGATTTTTCATCCAGGACCTGAGTGATCTCATAACCGTACATTTTGGGAAGGGTCTGGAGCAGGTTTAGCACCATGTACTTGAGGGTACCTTTAATAAGTTCTCGCGGTATCATGGATTAAATATATATAATATTCTTTAATATACAATAAAATTATATATATAACATAGAAAGGTATCATGTCGTAGATTAGCCGGGAGATCATTCAGACAGGGCAAACCTCAGCGCAGCCCCGGCCAGGATACGTGTAGAGTCGAGGACGGGCAAGGTGGATTCATCAGGAAGAACGATTAATGGGATTTCTGTACAACCTAATACCACAGAATCGCAACCCTTGTTCTTAAATGTCAGGATCTGTTCAAGGAAATATTTCTGAGAGTTTTGTTTTATCTCACCATATACCAATTCATCGAAGATGATGCTGTCTATCTTCTCACGGGTGGCTTGATCGGGAATTTCATATTCCAGGTTTAGTTTATCAAATGCATCCGGGTAAACCGGGCCAGTCATCAGGTATTTTGTACCCAGGATGGCAGATTTTCTGTACGCGTTGCTTTTTGCTTCCCTTGCCACTTCTTCTGCGATGTGGAGCCAGGGGAGGGGGGATTGCTTCTTTACATCTTCAAAAGCCTGGTGGATGGTATTGTCCGGGCATATCAGAAAATCAGCCCCGGTAGCTCTTAACTTTTCCGCTGAGGATAGCATGAGTCCGGTAACCCCTTCCCACTCTTCCCGGTATATGTATTCCATATATTCACTGAGAGGGTGTGTATGCATGCTCACTTCCGGATGGGTATGGGGGCCCATCAGCACTGATCCCTCTTTGCATATGGTCTGATAGCAGAGGGCAGCTCCCTCTGCACTGCATGCTACGATTCCGATATGTTTTGCCATGATTTTAAGCCTGGATGAAAGATAAAGATAAAAAAAACCCCTGTCTCAATCCGGAATTAACAGATCGCACAGGGGTTTGAGTTATGATGGAAAGATTTACTTCTTCTTTTCTGCTTTTACTTCGACTTCGACTTCAACTTCAACTTCCTTTTCCACGTCTTCTTCAGATTCATCCTCGATTTCGACAGTGACCTTTTTTACTACCTTCACGTTCTTATCTCCATTCTTGATCACGTATACTTCCACATTCTCACCATCTTCCTCTGTCCATTCCATATGCTCATCCTCAGATATGATCATCATGTTTCCACTCCCCTTTTTCATTTTCTTGATTTGGACCTTTTCGCCATCCTCATCGGATTCTATGATCATTATCTCATGGTCTCCATGCCCTTCATGATTGAAGTGCATCTCATGTTCTTCGTCATCGCCGAGTTCTTTGACCGTTATGTTCCCGTCTTCATCCTTAAAGACCATGACTTTTTCGCCTCCATGGGCTTCTTTGATGGAGTCCAGGTTTATACCCATGTCCATGGATTTAACATTCCAGGCATCATCACTATCCGCATATACCCAGGCAAGTTCATTATGCTCGCAATCATCATCACCTTTCTGTATAATGATCACTTCTTTTTTCATCATCTTTTCATCTCCACCTACCATGTGCTGGACCATTTTCTTGACCATGTCAGGATCCTGTCCTTCTTTTAATTCAAAAGTAGTATCCGTAGTCACCTTACCATCTTCTTTGATGGTAATGTGCACACTTGTAGATTCGTCCTTCTGGGCAAAGGCCTGGTTGGTGGAAGCCATAACGATGAGGCAAACAGCAAGTGAACCGAGGAATAGTAATTTTTTCATAACGATCAGGTTAGGTTTTTCATTGATTTGATACAAATCTAAGATCAAATCGGCTTAAGGAGGCTTAATGAATGTTAAAGATTGTTAAAAGAAGATAGTTTAGAAGGGCTCTCGTTTATCTTTGCAGGGAGATGAGCAGGAAGCTTCTGTGGATTATAGCCGTATTTATGGGGTTAGCGATGATCGCCCTGATCATTGTACAGGCCTACTGGATAACCAATGCCTACCGGCTTAAGGAGAAGCAATTCAGCCAGCTGGTCAACCGGGCACTATATAACGTTGTCAGCGAGGTACAGGAGAGGGAGACCGTCTGGAATATCATGGAAGAGGCACAGGTATGGGATACAAGCTGGCAAGAAGAGATGGCTCACTGGGAGCAGTATAATTTTAATCTCGATGCTACGATAGGCCAGGATGGAAAACTTGATCAGTCTGTAACTTTTTCACAAAGATCCGACCAGGACGAACATAGCAGTGAGTTAAGGATCATTTCCGGTGATAGCATACTAACCATAGAACAGGGCCCGGGATTTGTTCACGCAGATACCAGCGTGGAAGGGAACATTCAAATCTACCAGCCACGGAGGATCCGCAAAAAGCTTGAGAAACAAATAGCTGAGAACCGGGTCTTCATCGACAGGATCATGGAGCGTATGATTTCCCCCGGGGCACCAATAGAACAACGGGTAGACCCGGAACAGCTGGATCAGATCATCCAGCGGCAGTTCCTGAACAGTGGCATTGACCTGGATTATGAATTTGCTATCCTGCGTGAGAACAGGGAATTCGCTTTCAAGAGCTCGGATTATTACTACAATAGTGAAATGGAGCACTTTATGACAGCACTGTTCCCAAACGATCTTTTCTCCCGTACCGGTTTCCTGTCCCTTTATTTTCCAAGGAAAGCCAGTTTCCTGCTGAAGTCCCTCGGCTTCATGGGAACATCTTCCATCATTCTTACCCTGGTGATCATTCTAAGCTTCCTGATGACGATTCTAATCATATTCCGGCAGAAACGTCTTTCGGAGATCAAAAATGATTTTGTGAGCAATATGACACATGAACTGAAAACTCCTATATCAACGATATCCCTGGCTTCCCAGATGTTGAATGATAAAACCATACCCACCGAGTCGAAAAATTTTGACAATATTTCGCGCATCATCAGGGACGAAAGCAAAAGATTGGGTTACCAGGTTGAAAAAGTGCTTCAGATGGCCATCTTTGACCAGGGCAGGATCAAGTTGAAAAAGAAAAAAACTGATATCAATGAACTGATACATAATGTAATCACTAATTTTACACTTCAGATTGAAAACAAAAACGGGAACGTTGAGGAAGATTATAGTGCTGATAAGGCAGTCCTTCATGTTGATAATGTTCATTTTACAAATATGATCTCAAACCTTGTAGACAATGCCATAAAATATTCAGGGGAAGAACCTGCCATCAATGTCAGCACCCTGAACCGGAATGAGAAACTTATCATACTTGTAAAGGATAGTGGGATAGGAATTAAAAAGGAGGATCAGCGGAGGATATTTGAGAAGTTTTACCGGGTTCCGACTGGTAATATACATAATGTTAAGGGCTTCGGGCTGGGTTTGAGTTATGTCAAAAAAATCGTGGAAGAGCATCATGGCATAGTAAGCCTGAGAAGTGAGCCTGGAGTGGGCACGGAATTTGAAATCTCTTTTCCCCTGGATTCAAAATAAGCAAAGGTATGAACACAGAAAAGACCAAAATTTTACTGGCCGAGGATGATGAAAACCTGGGATCTCTGCTGAGGGAGTACCTGCAGGCTAAATCATTTGAGGCGCACTGGTTGTCAGATGGGGAAAAAGCCTACAAGAGCTTTGAGAAAAACAGATACGATATATGTATCCTGGACATTATGATGCCAAACAAGGATGGGATTACACTTGCCAGGGAAATACGGATGATCGACCCTAATATGCCGATCATTTTCCTGACTGCCAAATCAATGAAGGAAGATGTGCTGGAAGGTTTTTCTGCAGGAGCAGATGATTATATGACTAAACCTTTCAGCATGGAAGAATTGATCTCCAGGATAGAGGCCATCTTAAGGCGAACACAGGGTGCCGGCCAGCAGAACAAGCAAACCGAATTCGATATAGGCCAGTTTCACTTTGATGCCAATAAACAATTGCTTACCCTTGAAAGCAACTCAGTAAAACTTACCACCAAGGAAAGTGAACTGTTAAAACTTCTTTGCAACAATGCCAATAACGTGCTGGAGAGGAATTTTGCTTTGAAGTCCATCTGGATAGATGATAATTATTTCAATGCCAGGAGCATGGATGTTTATATAACGAAACTCCGGAAATATTTAAAAGACGATCCAGCTGTCGAAATTCTGAACATCCATGGTAAAGGATACAAACTGATCATGTGATCAGGCAGGAATATTCTCCCTTACTGCTGCAGTTTCTTTCTTGATTTCAGTGTGGTGGGATCGAGCGGGAAGGCAAGTATGATCCCATCAATGCTGTTCATCTTTTCTATCAGCAATTCCAACCAACCTTCATCCATATCACCTGAGATCTGCAACAGGTAATCCAGGTTTGTCATTTCTTCCAGCAGGAATCCGTTTACTGATCTATTGGAGATCAACCTGTACTGTATCAGGGTTTCTTCATCCAAATACTCAAATTGCGAAAAAGCCTGTTTATCATCCAGGCGTTTATGATAAATCTCGAGGTTGTTAATCCTCACCAGGTTGATCCCCAGGATTTGATTTAAAGACCAGCTGAGCTTGTAATCATTCTCTGCTGAAGAGATGCCAGCCAGCCGGAAGCGATAATCCTCTTTCTCAGTTAGTTTATGAATTTTTTTCGGCATGGTTGCCAGGGATATTATTGATCAATATTACTAAGTGCTTGTTCTGCTGCTTTTTGTTCTGCTTCTTTTTTCGAATGGCCGCTACCGATGCCTATTTCCTTTTCCTCCAGTATAAGCTTCGCAGTATAATGGATTACATTAGATCCTTCATTCTGATCTTCTCTGCTGACGAAGCTGATTTCCTGTTTGTTTTTCTGCGCCCATTCAATAATTCTGCTTTTGAAATCTGATTCTTTTCTTGACAGCTTTTCAAGATCTACGTATTTATTAAGGACTTTTTTTATCACATATCTTTTGGTCCGCACATAACCTTTATCCAGGTATATAGCCCCGATCAAGGCTTCAAAAGCATTTCCCAGCAAGTTGATCTTTGACTGGTCCGCGTTGGTTCTGGATACAAGCAACGGTGCTATCCCCAGATTATCAGCCAGTTTGTTCAGCATCTTCCGCTTTACCAACTTTGCCCTCAGTTGTGTAAGAAAACCCTCGTTCTTGTCAGGGAACCGGGTGTACAAATAATCCGCAATTACAGCATCGAGGATGGCGTCCCCCAGGTATTCCAGTCGCTCATTATTGATCACCTGTCCATTTTTAAGAGTGTTTGAGGCTGACTTGTGGATGAAGGCAATTTCATACAAAAATTGTTTCCCGGGTAGAAAGCCCAGGAGACGTACCATTTTAAAATAAAAATCCCTGCCTGATGAAAAAGTACTTATTAACAGTTGGATTAGGGATCTTATCACGAAGATCAGGAAATTTTCTTAAAAAGGACAGAAGTATTATGTCCCCCGAAACCAAATGTATTACTCAGGGAAACATTTATATCCCGATCCTGCGCCTTATTAAGTGTAAAATTAAGCTTGTTGTCCAGTTCAGGATCAGGAGTGGTATAGTTAATGGTTGGCGGAACGATACCATTTTGCAGTGCAAGGATGGCGGCGATTGATTCAACAGCTCCGGCAGCACCCAGTAAATGGCCCGTCATCGATTTGGTCGCACTGATATTTAACTTGTATGCATAATCTCCAAATACCTCTCTAATGGCCTTGGTTTCAGAAATGTCACCAAGGGGGGTTGCTGTACCATGAACATTGATATAATCCACCTCTTCGGGAGTCAGGCCGGCATCCTTCAGGGCATTTTGCATAACAAGGCGGGCACCTATTCCATCCGGGTGTGGGGCCGTCAAATGGTATGCATCTGCAGACATGCCACAACCAATCACTTCGGCATATATTTTGGCTCCTCTTTTAACAGCGTGTTCATATTCTTCGAGCACCAGTGTACCTGCACCTTCACCCATTACGAAACCATCCCTAGTCTTGTCAAAAGGACGTGAGGCGGATTTGTATTCATCATTATTGGTCGACATGGCCTGCATGGAATTGAAACCTCCAAAACCGCTTTCGATTATGGTTGATTCCGAACCGCCTGCAAAGAACATGTCTGCATATCCGATTCGGATATAGGTATAAGCGTCAATAATGGCATTGGTTGAGGATGCACAGGCTGATACCGTGGCAAAATTTGGTCCGCGGAATCCATATTTCATGGAGATATGACCTGCCGTTATGTCGGCAATCATCCGGGGAATGAAAAAGGGACTGAACCGGGGGGTACCGTCACCTTCAAAAAAGTTTTGAAGCTCCTTCTGGTAGGTAAGCATGCCTCCGATGCCGGAAGTATAAATTACTCCTACCCTGTCTCTATCCACACTTTCCAGTTCGAAGCCTGCATCCTGAAAAGCTTCTTCTGTAGCCACCATGGCAAATTGAGCGAAGGGATCAAGTTTTCTTAGCTCTTTCCGGTCAAAATGCTCACTGGCATCAAAACCTTTAACCTCACAGGCAAATTTAGTCTTGAATTTCTCTGCGTTAAAATTGGTGATCCAATCTGATCCACTAACTCCGTTTTTCAGACCTTCCCAATACTCCCCTATATTGTTGCCAATAGGAGTAAGGGCACCAAGTCCGGTAATTACTACCCGCCTCAGTTCCATACCTGTATGATTAGGTGAAAATTACTTAGCGTTATCTTCAATATACTTAATGGCCTCCCCGACAGTACCGATGCTTTCAGCCTGGTCGTCAGGTATTCCAATGTTGAATTCTTTTTCAAATTCCATGATCAGCTCAACTGTGTCAAGGGAATCAGCTCCCAGATCATTTGTGAAGCTAGCTTCGGTAGTGACTTCATTTTCGTCAACACCTAACTTATCTACGATGATAGCTTTTACTCTGGATGCAATGTCAGACATAGTTCTAGATTTTAATGAATAATTAAGTTTTTTTAAAATAACGCAGCAAAGAAATGTAATTCTCCGATAAAAATAAAATATTTTGGCATTTTTCAGGCATAAAATAGCCTAAAATGCTATATTTTATGCTATAACTCATATATTACAAACCCCGGTATCATCATGAAAAAAAAGATTGCAATTCTTGCCTCTGGCTCAGGCACAAACGCCGAAAAGATCATGTCCTATTTTGAGAACCATGAGGTCGGCGAGGTAGCCCTTGTCTTATCCAATAAGCCTGATGCCTATGTACTGGAAAGGGCGGGAAAGTTTAATGTGCCTACCCATGTTTTCAACCGGGAACGATTCTACAACAGCTCAGAAGTTCTTGATTTAATGATTGATACAGGCGTGTCTCTGGTTGTGTTGGCAGGGTTTCTCTGGCTGGTACCTACTGACTTTATCAGGGCCTTCCCGGAACGGATGATCAATATCCATCCAGCCTTACTTCCCGGTTATGGGGGGAAGGGCATGTATGGAAAGTATGTACATGAGGCTGTAATCAGGAATCAGGAAAAGGTATCAGGGATCTCCATTCATTATGTAAATGAGGTATATGATGACGGAAAAATAATACGTCAGGAAAAATGCGAGGTAAAACCAGATGATACGCCAGAATCACTGTCCCAAAGGATTCATCTTCTGGAACACAGGTTCTATCCCCTGGTTATTGAGGAGCTCCTGCAAGGGCTGGACTAGCTGCCTGTATCGATGAATCAGGAAAGGAGATATGGTCCAGTTTTCTGATGGTAAAAACCCTGATTGAGTCATATGCCAGAAGGTTTTCCTGTTTTACAGGTTCAACAGGCGGTGCCTTCACCTTCAGGGGATCAACAGGGTATCCATTCTTGTAGAAACGGAAGTCGAGGTGTGGGCCGGTGGATAAACCTGTACTTCCAACATAACCTATGATATCCCCCTGTTTTACGTATACTCCCGTTTTTACATCTTTGCCATAACGGCTCAAGTGAAGATAGGCTGTGGCATAAACGCTATTATGCTGGATTTTGATCATGTTACCATTTCCCTTGCTATAGCCGGTCTTGATAACTTTCCCGTCTCCAATGGCCAGTACGGGTGTTCCAATGGGTGCTGCATAATCAACTCCAAGATGGGGTCTTCGGATTTTCAGGATGGGATGCAAGCGACTGTGGGAATAACGGGAGCTGATACGTGAGTATCTTAGTGGAGCCTTCAGAAAAGCCTTACGGAGGCTATTGCCTTCCTGGTCGAAAAATGATACTACCCCGTCCTGCAAAAACGGGATGGCATAGAATTCATGGTTCGCATGATGGAAACAGGCCCCATGGATATTTCCAAGGCCAATGTAAGTTGAATCAACATAATGCTCATCAAAATCGATACTGAACCTGTCGCCGGGTTGAAGCCCAAAAAAATCAATGGTCCATGCATAGATCTCTGAGAGCTCAAAGGCCAGCATTGGGTCCAGGTTATTGTCCACCATTGTATTCCACAGAGAAGTTTCTATAATCCCTGAAGATTGTTTTGTCCTGACAATTATCTCTTTTTCCTGACGCATGACATGCATGCTATCAAGCAGGCTGAACAAAACATAATCCACAGGTGTATGCTCGTATACGAAATATTGAACCGTATGTAAACTGTCGGTTGAACAAAACAACTTGTAAGGCTTACCTCGACGTATTTTCCTGAGGTCGAATACATCCAATGAAGCCGCTGCCAACTCGTGTATGGTTCTGCCATCAACACCAAACTCATTCAATATGATTGACAGGGTCTGGTCCCTTTTCACTGTTCCGGAAATGGTATAAAAAGAATCCACTGGCAGGCCATATTCTCTTAAAACAACCTTCTCTTCTTCAAGACTGTCAGGCGATTCCTGGATCAGGATCCCTTCTCCCAGTTGGGCAGGTTTGGTGATAAAAATGACAGTGACGGTGATTGCACCTGCCAATAGAAAAAGCAATAGTATAGGAATAATCTTACGCACGTTTCTATCTCAATTTCAGATCACAATATTAATGATCCTTCCTTTTACGACAATGATCTTCTTAGGTTCCTCTCCATTCAGCCATTTGGAAGCAGATTCATGGTCAAGTACCTGCTGTTTGACCTCATCTTCCGGCATGGAAAGTGGCAATTCCAGTTTAAATCTCAGCTTTCCATTAAAAGAAACCGGGTATTCAAATACATCTTCTTTCAGGTATTCCTCATTGTAATCAGGAAACGGCTGGTTGGCAATCGTCGGAGGTTCACCATGAATGTTCCAGATTTCTTCAGCCAGATGAGGTGCAAAAGGGGCAAGTACCCTTGCAAAGGTAGTTGCCGATTGTTTATTCACCTTGCCTTTTTTGATGCAATTGTTGGTAAAGATCATCATCTGGGATATGGCCGTATTGAAACGTAATCCTTCAATATCCTGCTGTACTTTTTTTATCGTCTGATGCAAAGATTTATTGATATCCGGATCTTCTTCGTCTTTGTGGATGTTATTCAGTTCAGCAAAAAACCTGTATGCCCTGCCAAGAAAGCCAAAAACTCCTTTGACCCCAAGTTCTGTCCATGGTTTGGTGGCTTCCAGCGGTCCCATGAACATTTCATAGAGTCGCAAGCTGTCCGCTCCGTAATGTTGAACCACGTCATCCGGATTGATTACGTTTTTAAGGGACTTGGACATCTTGGCCACGATCTGTTTCAATTCTTCCCCGGTATTGGAATGAAAATACTTTCCATCCTTCTCCTTTACAAGATCGCTTGCGACCTTGGCACCGGTTGCTGATTCGTAGGCAAATGCCAGTATCATCCCCTGGTTGAACAGGCGGCTAAATGGCTCATCTGTGGAGACGATCTCAAGGTCATATAACACTTTATGCCAGAACCTGCTGTAGAGTAAATGAAGAACGGCATGTTCGGCACCACCAATGTACTGGTCGACGGGCATCCAGTACTTTTCAGCTTCCCTGGAAAATGGCTCATCATCATTCCCTGAATCTGTAAACCGAAGGTAATACCAGCAGGATCCGGCCCATTGTGGCATGGTATTGGTCTCGCGGCGACCCTTCCGGCCACTTGCATCTGATACATAGAGCCAGTCTCCCGCATTGGCAAGGGGAGATTCCCCATTATCGCCAGGGGTGTAATTATCCAGTTCAGGCAGCTCAAGTGGCAGATCCTGGTCATCCATCACTTCGATCTCTCCATCTTCCCAATGGATCACTGGAAATGGTTCTCCCCAGTAACGCTGCCGGCTAAATAGCCAGTCCCTCATCTTATAATTTACCATCTCGGTGCCAAGCCCCTTCTCTTCTAGCCAGGCAATGGTCTTTCTGATCCCATCCTGCTTTCTAAGTCCATTGATATCCAATCCACTGAAAGAACTCGAGGAATTGATAAAAACACCGTCTTCTTCCCAGCATTCTTCACCCTTCACCACCCTTGCCCGGGTTTCTTCATCTGCCTCATCAGGATCCAGGATGGGTTTGATAGAAACGCCGAATTCAGTAGCAAATTCAAAATCCCTCATGTCATTGGAGGGTACAGCCATGATAGCTCCGGTTCCGTAACCCATCAAAACGTAATCTGCCACCCATATAGGTATTTTTTCTCCATTCACCGGGTTGATGGCATAACTGCCGGTGAATTCCCCCGTTTTCTCTTTGGCCAGGTCGGTCCGGTCCAGGTCCGATTTCAACGCAGCCTTCCTTTTATAGCTGGCTATATCTTCTTTTTTATCCTCAGTAGTGATCTGGTTCACCAGCTCGTGTTCTGGTGCCAGTACCATATAGGTTGCCCCAAAGAGTGTATCGGGGCGGGTAGTAAATACACGGATAGTCTTATCATGCCCATCAACCTGGAAATCCACTTCTGCACCGGTTGATTTCCCTATCCAGTTCCGCTGCATGTCTTTGATCCCCAGGGGCCAATCCACGGTCTCCAATCCCTCGAGCAATCGCTCTGCATAATGAGGGATACGCAACAACCACTGTTTGAGATTTCGTTTTACCACCGGATTTCCACATTTTTCATGGGTCCCGTCAGTTAGTACCTCCTCATTAGAACAAACAATCTTGTCATGTTCGCAGTACCATACCTGTGCATTATCATAATAGGCAAGGCGCATGCTCCTTATATAATCCCTGATGGCAGTTTCTCCTTTTTGCTGAATATTTTCAGGGATAGTTAATTCTGCTATGGGTCTTCCCTTTTGCTGTTCCTTGTCGAACCAGGTATTGTACAGGCGGATAAAGATCCATTGAGTCCATTTAAAATACTTTGGGTCAGTAGTATTCACCTCCCTGTCCCAGTCATATGCCAATCCCAGTGACTTAATCTGCCGCCGGAAAGTATCACAATTCTTATTTGTAGTAATTGCCGGATGGGTCCCCGTCTCAATCGCGTATTGCTCTGCCGGCAATCCGAATGCATCCCAGCCCATGGGATGAAGTACATTGAATCCCTTCATTCGCTTGTACCGGGACACAATATCCGTTGCGGTATAACCCTCAGGATGACCCACATGTAGACCACTTCCAGAGGGATAAGGATACATGTCCAGGATATAATACTTGGGTTTGGAATGATCTATTTCAACCTTGAAAGTCTTATTCTCCTCCCAGTACGCCTGCCAGCGTTCCTCAATATCTGTGAAATTATAATCCATAAATTGCTATGCCTCAATAAAAGAAGTACAAAAGTAAAAAACTTATGCAGAAGAACATACTATGCAAAAAGCTATTTTTTTCTAAATTTGCAGAGCAAAATTCACACCTGCACACCCACACGCTTACCTTTTTGGTCCCGTAGTTCAATTGGATAGAATGCCAGATTCCGGTTCTGGTGGTTGTGGGTTCGAGTCCCGCCGGGATCACAGAATAAGCCCTGTAAGTACTATATTTACAGGGCTTTTATTTCCCGTTTCCGCCGATGTTTCCTTCCGAATCGGACCTGCCCTGTCTTATTAGTAAAAATCACCTCTTTGTTGTATTTTGCGGAGAGGATGGATAAAATATGCTGTTATGACTAAACTGAACAAAGATTACATTATCTATAATTTAGAAGAAGCAAGAATTGAAATAGATACCATTTTAAAGAAGCTGCATGAAGATCAGCACTATGAGAATGCTGATTTTTGGCCTGTGATGAAACATCTGTATCATCATATAAATACTGCATGGAATGCTAGACATGCTTCTAAAAAAGAGACTCATGATTACTCTCAGGATGATTTTATTAAATGGAGACAATTCCCTGGTGATATAGATATGAATTGATAATATTCCTGATTTCATCCACCTGTTCTGCAGATTCTTCCTTTCCATAATTGATGAGTTCTGAAATCGTTAAAGCTTTCCTGTTCACAGCCCTTAAAGATACAGTCTTTATGGCCATTTGAATAACACGCTCATACCCATCCAGACATCCTCTCTACCAATACATTCTTCCAGGACAACAATTGCTGCCACAAATTGAAACATTGTATCCTCAAATTCGTATGTAAACAAACAAGATATCAAGCATTTAGGCATAAACAGTCCAAATATCAATAAATCAACTAAATCAATTATGATGAAACAATTACAATTTTCCCTAAAAGCGTTGGTCATGCTCTCCATCATCTTTATGGGAAGCATGCATGGTTATTCACAAAACAACTTTGAAACCCGGATCGATGCTTCTGAGAATGATGCTGAAGAAAACGGTCCTACTTCTACTACTCCTGGGGCGATTTATTACATCAGCGCCATTAGTATGGTCTACGACACTTTAGGCCCGAAGCACAGGGGACAACAAACCGTGGGTTTGAGATTCACAAACATTCAAATACCACAGGATGCGCTTGTCCTCAATGCCTATATTCAGTTCGATTCATGGTCACCTACTACAGATTCCACGAGTGTTAATATTTGGACTGAAGATACGGAGGATGCTCCGCCCATTGCCGCGACAGATTATAACATTTCATCAAGGGTGAAAACGGCAGAATCTGTGGCCTGGATCGATATTCCTGACTGGGACGCTGGTGGTCTGCATGGACCTGATCAGCAAACGCCTGAACTTTCATCCATCATTCAGTCCCTCGTTGATAAGCCCGGATGGATGGCAGGGAATAATTTGTGTTTTATTATCGAGGGTTTTGGCCTCAGGCTGGCAACCTCCTGGGATGGGAATCCCGACCTGGCGCCGAAACTGGTAGTGGACTTTGGTGCAATGATATCGGAGACTGTCTGTGACAGTTATTTATCTCCGAGTGGCAAGACCTGGACTACCTCCGGCTCCTACTTCGATACCATCCCGAATTCATTTGGCGGGGACAGCATCATACGGGTCGATCTAACCGTGCTTGAGAGTACCAGCTCATCCATTACGGAAACTGTTTGTGACAGATACACTTCGCCCAGCGGTAAGGTCTGGACCGTATCCGGTTCTTACCTGGATACCATACCAAATGCTGCCGGCTGTGACAGTGTGATTACGGTTGAACTGACAGTGAACAATAGCTCCACATCCAACTTAACTGAAACGGTATGCGACAGTTACACATCTCCAAGCGGTAAAACCTGGGATACATCAGGAATCTATATGGATACCATTCCGACTTTAGGAGGATGTGACAGTATAATTACCATAGATCTGACTATCAATCCGGCATATGCTGTAGCCATTAGTGATACCATTTGCAATGGCTCAAGTTTTTCATTCGGTGGGAAGGAGATTACAGAAACGGGTCAGTATACTGACTCACTCACCAGTGTGTCGGGCTGCGACAGTATAGTCGTATTGGATCTTATGGTCCATTCCATTGATACAAGCATTACAGTAACCGGGGAGGATGTATTAACGGCCAATGAGACGGATGCAGCATATCAATGGCTGAAAGACAGCAATTTAATTGATGGTGCCACTTTGCAAAGCTTCACTGTTACCGAAACCGGGTCCTATGCAGTTATTATCACAAAGAATGACTGTGTCGATACCTCTGGTTATTATGAGATTAAAATAACTACAGGTATATCAGATATTTCATTTGGCTCTGGGATTGCCGTTTATCCAAATCCCACCAAAGGTGATCTTACTGTGGATCTGGGTGCTGAATACCAGTCCATTTCCGTAAGGCTTTATACCATTTCTGGTAAGCTGGTTTCCATCAAGGAATACAAATCACGCAGAGAGATCAATTATCAGATCGATGGAGATAAAGGCGTTTATTTCTTGCATATTAGTTCCGACAAGGGAGAGCAGGCAAGGATAAAGGTCATGAAGGAGTGATGCCTTAATTCACTATATATTACTCTGTTTTAAAGCCGGGGGGATCGTCTTAGATCTCCCCGGTTTTTTTGGTGCCATGCATTTCCTTCACATTAAGGTTGCTCTCAAAGAGGGGAATTAAAATGACACATCCCACTGCAAGCGAATTCTCCACCCTGGTTGCGTGATGTCGTTTTCTTCCAGATCTATGAAGGAGATCTCTGAGGTGAGTTTATTTGTATGCCCTTTAAAAAACCAATTCAGGCTGATTGTGTATTCCTGTTCACTATACTGTGCTGCATTTAAATCAGAGAAGGCCAGTGTAGGAAAGTACAAGGCATGGCGTACCGCCAGCTCGAGTTGTTTCGGGAATTTCTTGATATAGGTAACCGGGAAGGTTCCCAATTGAAGATAATTGCCACCCAGGGTCCTCGAAGTGTTGTCAAGCCTATCATTGATCCGTTTCCAATGGAACTCCTGTTGCCATGAAAATCCGCTCTTTTTTAAAGCAGTCTCAACAAAGAACTGGTTCACCCTGTATTGTCCCGGTTCACTTGGATCCTCATAGCCACGCAGCTGTCCGCCTCCACCCTGGGAGAACCTGGTAAACTGGCTCTGGTTGGTTACCAGTCCACCGGCCAGGTATCCCCTCCATTCTGGCAGCTGGTAAATATCAGAAGATACAAAGCTCATTTCTTTTCCAAACATGTTCCATTGTCCCCTGAATTTCCACATTAATTTGTCATCTTCAGGAACAAATTGTCCCCTTCCGGTCCCGGAAAACACAGCAAACCAATAGCTAAAATTCATAGCTCCCTTCCCACTAAGATTTCCAAACACAGTCAGCCCCGTCTGCCGGTCGATGGTAAAGGGCCGGGTAAGTATGGACCGATCGGCTGTTTGAAGCCGGCCCGATGAGACAATCCGTTCTGTATTATACCTTGCCTTATATTGCCCGACCTGGATCTTGATGGCCTTATTGAAGGAATAGATGGCCCAGAAATCTAAAAGATTTGAAGCCGCTAATTCATATTCCATGTAATATTTAAGCTTGGGTGTAAAGGCATGTCCCCCTATCTTCACCCTGGCCCTTCTTATCTGTAAAATATGCTGTTTCTCCTTGTTAAAATCCTCCAGGGAGGTGGGATCCTGTTCAAAAGGGTAGGAATAACGCAGTTGCAATCTCAATTGAAAATCAGTTGCATAGTTGCCATTGGCTGATTCCAGGTGCCAGCCTTTGTCACCATAATATATTTTGGGCTGGACCTCAACAGAATCGGTCTGGCCGAGAGCCGGATCAATGAATGACTGGATTACCAGAAATACAATGATATAAATGATTGCTTTTCTACCTCGCATACCATGATAAAGATAATACTAGCTCGATAATCCCCATCCAGAATCGAGAGATTTAAAAATATTGTATTTTTCAATAAATAAAAAATTCAAGATGCATGAGTTAAACAAATACTGAGCATCTACCCAGGATCGAGGATATTTGGTATCTTTAATCAGGTTGAATCAATACCTAAATATAATTATGAAAAAATCTTGGATTTTTTTGATTCCAATAGCAGTGATTTTACTGTCTTATCAATCCCGGCTTCTGGATCCCGATCCTGAACGTCAATGGCCTTCATACAGGGGATACTACTCTAATGGATTTCTTGATAATGCGAATTTACCCGATAACTGGAATCTTGAGACCGGTGAGAATATTCTCTGGAAGTATAAGGTACCCGGACTCGGACTCTCATCCCCCGTAGTCTGGGGAGATAAATTGTTTATTACTACTGCAGTGAGCGAATCAGATGATGAGGGTTTCAAAACAGGGATGTATGGCAGTATTGGTTCTGTCGATGATGAATCCGTCCATAAGTGGATGATATATTGTCTTGATAAAAACACCGGTTCTCTCCTCTGGCAAAAAATGTCATATAAGGGAGTTCCGAAGCAAAAACGTCACCCCAAATCATCCCATGCCAACTCAACGATGGCAACGGATGGCAATTATGTGGTGGCTTTTTTTGGATCCGAGGGATTGTATTGTTATGATATGGATGGTAACCTGCAATGGGAAAAGGACTTTGGCGTGCTCAGGTCAGTATTTTTTGTAGCGGAAGATGCCGAGTGGGAATTTGCCAGTTCCCCTATTATTCATGAAGGGACGGTTTTAATACAATGTGATGTGATGGAAAATTCATTTGTTGCTTCTTATGAGATTGCTTCAGGCAAAGAGATCTGGAGAACAGAAAGAGATGAATATCCCGGATGGTGCACGCCTAATATTTATTATGATGGTGACCAGTGCAGGGTGGTGTTAAATGGATACAAGCACAGGGGAGCTTATGATTTCAAAACAGGGGAAGAGATTTGGAAAATGTCAGGTGGTGGAGATATTCAGGTTCCGACACCCATCATTGATGGTGAGCTGGTATATTTCAATAGCGCCCATGGTCCTCAATCCCCTATTTATGCAATCCATGTGAGCGCAAAAGGAGACCTTTCACTGAATGAAGGAGAAACCACCAATGAATATATCCGCTGGAGTATTCCAAGGGGGGGAGCCTATATGCAAACCATGCTGATCTATAAAGAATATTTATACAATGCTAGGTGGAACGGTTCTGTAACATGTTACAATGCAAGTACTGGCGAGGAGATCTGGAAGCACAAAGCTGGTAGCGGGAATAGCTATATATCATCCCCGGTGGCTTCAGACGGGAAGATTTATGTAGTAGATGACCAGGGAATGGTATATATTCTAAAGGATGGTCCGGCATACGAACTGCTGGCCCAGAACAACCTGGGAGAAATATGCATGGCCACTCCAGCTATAACGGATGGCATAATATTCTTTAGGACCATAAACCATCTGATTGCAGTTTCCAAAAAATAGAATTCATTTCTGAATGATCACAACTGTGCCATTGCTGATCATGGGGTAAAAATCATTAATGTCTTTGTTTTTTAAAGAAATGCATCCAAGGGTCCAGTTTATTCCGAGGTTTATGATCTCATCAGTACCTTTGGGAACTCCATGAATACCTATCTCACCACCAATCTTGTCATAGTCCTCGATTATGCCCTCTTGTTTCGCCTGCCGGTGTTTCTCCCATGAATTCTCATTTGGATAGTCGATCCAGATAAACTTATCCCAACTCTTGTGTGGGTATTTTGCTTTGACCTTGAACTATCCTTCGGGAGTACAGAGATCCCCCTGGCGTAACTTGTCCTCCTCCGGATTTCCCCCCAGTACAACGGGGTACTGTTTTAATATTATGGTATCTGCCATTACAGTCAGGACAAAATCGCTTTTATCTATATGAAGGTATATTAATCCCGGCTCAAGGTTCAGGGAATCCATTGCAAGAGGTCAATATTAATAGCACTATGGAATATAACCTAGGCATCTTATTAATAGTAACGGATAATCTCAGATATATATTTTTCGCACTAAATATTCACAAAAAACATATAAAACAAAATTATGGAAAGAAAAATGAGGGGGATAACAAGTAAAAAGATATAAATAAAATGCACAACCCCCATAAAAAAGTATATATTTGCAGAAAAAGTATAAAAATATCAATGATCATTAAATTTGGATTATTATGAAGATTCCTTACAAAAAGGCTTTTTTACTATGCCTTGCATTAGTTTTCCTGGGTGCCGGAAGCTTGTTTGCCTCTGATGGTAACGGAGTGGATACAGGCACAACCGCCTGGATGCTTACTTCGACGGCGCTGGTTCTATTGATGATACCCGGACTAGCAATGTTTTATGGTGGACTTGTACGGACAAAGAATGTACTTGGTACCATGATGCATAGTTTTGCTGCCATGGGTATTATGGCAGTTCTGTGGGTTGCCGTTGGTTATTCGATGAGTTTCGGGTCCAACGTTCTTGGTGGTTGGTTTGGCTGGAATTCGGATTATTTCTTCCTGAAAGGAATTGATGAGACCATTATGGATGCAGGTGTCCCTGAGTATGTTTTTTCAATGTTCCAGGGAAAATTTGCCATCATTACCCCGGCACTGATTGCAGGAGCATTTGCTGAACGTGTTACTTTTAAAGGTTATGTTGCATTCATTGCCATATGGGGATTGCTGGTTTATAACCCTCTTTGTCACTGGGTATGGGCTGAGGATGGATTCCTTTTCAACCTGGGTGCAAATGGTGCCATAGACTTCGCTGGTGGTACTGTTGTTCATATTTCAGCAGGTATAAGCGGTCTGGTTGCCGCTCTCTACCTGGGGGTAAGGAAGGGATATCCAAGAACTGCCATGCCTCCTAGCAATATGACCATGACCATGATGGGGGCCGGTTTATTGTGGGTAGGCTGGTTCGGATTCAATGCGGGAAGCAGTGTTTCCAGTGGTTTGAGTACAGCCCAGGCCCTCACTGCTACACAGGCAGCAGCTGCGGCAGGGGCCATCACCTGGATGATTATAGAAGGATTTCATCAGGGCAAAGCCACCGCACTTGGTTTTGCCAGTGGTATCTTGGCCGGGCTGGTTGCTGTAACGCCAGCCGCCGGGGTAGTCCAGCCCTACGGAGCCTTAATCCTGGGTATCCTTGCATCAATATTCTGCTACCTGGCCATTATGTTAAAAAACCGGGTGGGTTATGATGACAGCCTGGATGCTTTTGGAATACATGGTGTTGGTGGTATAGTTGGAGCTATTTTCCTTACTTTTTTCATTCGCAGGAGCTGGATGGAAGAGGCAGCACAGGCCGCTGGTGGCAGCTGGAGTGTGATGCAGCAGCTGGGTGTACAGGTAGCTGCCGTCCTTGTGGCAATAGTGTATGCGGCAGTACTTACGCTGGTGATCCTGATTATTGTAAATAAAGTATTCGGTTTGCGAACCAGTAATGCCCAGGAGATGCAGGGACTTGATTTCTCCCTTCACGGAGAGCATGGTTACGGGATGGTTAATGCCGGGTAATATTAATAATTAAAAAAATAGAAAAAATGAAATTAATATCTGCCATCATTCGAGAAAATAAACTTGATGAGGTCAGGGAGGCCCTGATCGAAGCTGAAATCACACGCATCACTGTGAGCCGTGTATCTGGACATGGACAACAAACTAGGGAACAGATCTATCGTGGACAAGTAGTTGTACCCAGCCTGATCCCAAAGATCCGGCTTGAAATTGCAGTTAACGATGATTTTGTAGATTGTACAGTTGATACCATTATCAAGAGTGCACGTACAAATGGCAAAGGAGTACTTGGGGACGGTAAAATATTTATCACTCCTCTGGAAGATTGTATCAGGATCAGAACGGGAGAGAAGGGAAGAAAAGCCATCTGATCCATTAGATCTGACAGCCTTTAAATGAGTAAACCTGGCAGGAACCCTTAACCTGCCAGGTTTTTTTGGAAATGAAAACCACTTTGTCAAAACCACTACCATTAAAAAACCGCTTGCCAGTTTACTGGCAAGATCAGTTTAATAACTGTTTCAAAAATACCTGACTTTTGCTTTGGTAAGATTATGAAAGTGGTGATCTAGATCATCAACCCTCGGTGATTTATATTACATATTCAACATACGTATCTCATCAAAAAAAAAGGAGCATCACTCGATGCTCCCCTTATCAATATAGATCATAAATTTATTTACTTCAACAGTGCCATATCCACTCTTTTCCTGGATGAATAGTTGATTTTCAATGCAGATGCCTTGCGCAGCTCCTGCTTGACCTCTGAGACTATACCCATACTGGTTTTCTCGTCAATTTTCAGGGAGACGGTCATTTGCTTCTGGTCATTCTCATCCATTTGTTCCCTCTCACTGGTGATGAAATCTCGAATGTCATCAGGCGTAGCAAATGCATCATTCAACTGGATCCGTGGTTCTGAACCAAAAGTTTTCTGAAGATTCCTGGTTGGTTTGCCTATGTAAATAACGCTCACCAATGATTTCTTCTCGAGTTTCTTGATCTCAGTAGCTTCGGGAACGATAACGGAAACCTTGAGGTTTGTCTCACGCATTACTGTGGTTACCATAAAGAAGAATAACAACATGAATACGATATCGGGCAATGAAGCAGTATTAATCTGCTTAAGCTCTTTTCCACTGGATTTTTTAAATCTTGACATGTTAATTTCCTCCTACATTTTTGGGTTCTGCTTCAGAAATAGCCATGGGAAATACCTTTTTTGCATCAGCGATCAGTTCCGATTCCGCCTCGTTAAGGGGATCCAAATTATCATATTTCTTGCCGAATTTTTGCAAACAAAGCTCATTCCTTAGCTCATTTACCGCAGAAGCAAGCTCATTTTGTACGGCAATGTATTTCCCGTAAGAGGTGCTTCTGTCGTTCCGGAGGGAAATAACCCCCTTGGAAACCATCATGGTCCCAAAATAGTCCGTAGTAATTTCACGCTTCTCTGAAAGATCCTCTGCATCGTCGGGGTTAAGAAAGAACTCTTTTGTCATTTCTTTTAACTCCTCAACGTCGTAGAATCCATCTTCCACAAATAGATCATCATCCTTGTTGATCAATACAACGAATACATTCCGCTCCCTGATCTCCTGGTCATCATCCAGCTCTTCTTCTTCAGGCATGGGAGGCAATAGCCGGGATATCCCGGTGTCAATGTCCATTGTAGTGGCAACCAGAAAAAAGATCAAAAGAAGGAAAGCAATGTCAGCCATTGATCCGGCGTTGATTTCCTGTATTTCTCGTTTTGCCATGAATTATGTTTTTATACTCTATTAATAGAACGTATACCGGGTTTATGTAAGTACCCGGCGTGTATTTATTTCCACAGATTCGAGATAGCTGAATAAAGAATTGAAAGGATGGCTACAATTCCCAGTATATAGGTAAAGATTATTAAGGTGCCCACAACTTTCAAGGTTCCGGGAACATTATCAGGACCTGTATATTGGATAAGGTTCAATACTTCACCAGATGCCAGCCTGCTTGAGATAAAAATCAGGACGGCACCAACAACGATTACGATTCCTAGTCTTTTTGCACTTTTAAGGTTTCCGGCTATGAAAACAAGAGGGAAAGCAAGCGAAAAGAAAGCGGCAATTACGAATAATACTTTTGCCCAATTTAGAATTGTATCGGTAATTAGAGGTTCAGCCAGCGAAGTTCCTGCTGTCCCTTTCACAAATCCTCCGAAGAAGAATATGCCCACAAGCACCAATGAGATAGCCATTAATGCCCACAGAAAGTATCTGGAGATTTTAGCAAATTTCATTTTGCTTATTTTTTGAGGTTATGATGAACCAGCAGGTCAATCAATGAAATGGAAGAATCCTCCATTTTATTTACGATGCCGTCGATCTTTGAAACAATGTAATTATAGAAAATCTGGAGAATAATGGCTACAATCAGACCCGATACAGTGGTGATCAGGGCCACTTTAATACCACTGGCCACAAGCTGAGGTGAAACGTCACCAGCCAGCTGTATGGAGTCGAATGCAGCGATCATACCAATAACTGTACCCATGAAACCCAACATAGGAGCAATGGAAATAAACAGCTGGATCCATGAAAGGTTTTTTTCAAGCAGGCCCATCTGTACACTACCATAAGAAATCACAGCCTTTTCAGCTACATCTATTCCCTCGTCAGCCCGGTCAAGTCCCTGGTAAAAGATACTTGCTACTGGTCCACGCGTTGTGCGGCAGACCTCTTTGGCTGCTTCAATACCCCCTGATCCGAGTGCATCTTCAATCTTCTTAAGGAGTTTATCCGTATTTGTTGTGGCCAGGTTCAGATAAATGATCCTTTCAATGGCCAGGGCAAGGCCAAAAATAAGTGTCAGCAATACAAAGCCCATAAATGTGGCTCCACCTTCTATAAAGAGTCTCTTTACATTCTTGTGCAGCGTCATTTCTGCCTCTGCTGCTGGTTCAGCTGTACTGGATCCCAGGTCTGCCACTGGAGCAGCTTCCGTTGCCGGGGCTGCTTGTTCTGCTTCAGGCTCTTGTGCATAAACAACATTGGATGCCAGCATAAAGAGCATCCCGGTTACAGCTATTAGCGCAAATAACTTTTTCATGATCTGTTTTTTAGATTTGTTATAAGTTTAACGAAAATAATGATTCTTGATAGATAATAATACAATAATAAGTAAAAACTTCCTTATATTTTGTTACTCACTAACTCACACAGCTCATTTGAGAACTAATAAATTCACTTTTTCAAACCCTAGCAGTTCTGCGGAGAGAGAGGGATTCGAACCCTCGATACCACTCCTCGCAGTATACACGCTTTCCAGGCGTGCGCCTTAAACCGCTCGGCCACCTCTCCAAGCTCAAAAACGAGGGCGCAAATTACAAAAAAAATAAATACATACAACTTTAAGAAATAGTAATTTCGCCGTTAATCGGTTTATTTAAAAGTAGTTTAAGTTCCTTTGCTTCCAGTCCCTTGCCAAGGAGGAACATTAGTTTCGTGACTGCCGCTTCAGGTGTTATATCATACCCGCTAATAACGCCCGCTCTCAAAAGGTGTTCACTAGTTTCATATCTACCCATTTCCACCCTGCCCTGAGTGCACTGGGTAATATTAAGGAAGACAATGCCCCGGTCAGATGCATCCTTTATCAGGTTGTAGAACCATGGATCTGTAGGGGCGTTACCAGCACCGAATGATTCCAGGATTACGGCTTTTAAACCTTTACTACCGAGCAGTGCCCTAACCACGTTTTCTGTAATGCCTGGAAATATCTTCAGTATGGCAATATTCATATCCAGCTGTTTATGGATCTGCAAGTTTTCATGCTCAGGTTTTCTCAGGAGGTGTTCAGGATAAAACTTTAAATGGACACCGGACTCTGCCAGTACGGGGTAGTTGGGCGAGAAAAATGCATTGAAATCCTCCGAATTCTGTTTGGTGGTCCTATTTCCGCGCAACAGTTTGAATTCAAAATAGATACATACTTCGGGGACCAGTGGGGCTCCATCCTTTTCGGTGGCGGCTATTTCTATGCTTGAGATCAGATTTTCCCTGGCATCGGTCCGGAGGGTGCTGACAGGTAACTGGGAACCGGTAAAGATCACAGGTTTTTTCAGGTCTTGCAGCATAAAGCTGAGAGCTGATGCTGAGAATGCCATAGTATCCGTGCCATGCAGGATGATGAAGCCATCATTGCTGTTATATCCTTCCTCAATTAATTCTGCTATCCTTATCCAGGTACCGGGTTTGATGTTGGAAGAATCAACTACGGGGTGGATGGTTACGGGAGTTAAATTAAACCCAAATTTCTCAATTTCTGGTACGTGCCTGAGGATCTGTTCAAAATTAAAGGGGGTAAGAGAATGCGAACCGGGTTGATTTATCATTCCAATGGTACCACCTGTATAAATGATCATTAGGGATTTTTGCTTCATCGGTCAGATCTTAATATTAAACAATGCTGCTGCATTCCGGGTAGTTATGTCCGCAATGACCTCAATGGGCTGCCCATGGATTTCAGCAATTTTCTCAGCAGTATATATCAAATATGCAGGTTCATTTCTTTTACCCCTGTTAGGAGAAGGCGCAAGGTACGGGGCATCAGTTTCCAAGACAATATGTTCCAGTGCAATATCCTTTGCAATCCTATCGAGTCCGGCGTTCTTAAATGTAACAATGCCTCCAATCCCAATTTTAAAACCATAATCTATGATCTTGCATGCCTGTTTTACATCTCCGGTAAAAGCATGAAAGACACCTTGCAGGGAATCATCATTTTCCTGGTCCATTACCTCAAAAATTTCATGAAATGAATTTCTGGCATGTATGACCAGCGGTAAATGAAATTCTTTTGCCAGGGCGATATGCCATCTGAAGGCCTCCACTTGTTGCTCCAGATATGTATCATTCCAGTATAGGTCTATTCCCGTTTCTCCAATCCCCCAGAATTCTCTTGTTCCCAGTTTTTCTTTTACCGATTCAAGCTTTCGTTTAAATAATTCATCGACAGATGTCGGGTGAAGGCCGATCATGGGCAGGCAATACCCGGGATATTCATCGGCGAGTGATAACATGGAATCCATGGTAGTATCATCTACATTGGGAAGCAGCATTTTCATTATGCCCTGTATCAGAAATAACCCTGGAATGGTCTTCTTTGAATTCAGGCAGAAAAAGATGGGTATGTGTATCGATTAATATCACCGGGATCTAGCCGTACAAACTTAACAAAAAACCATCGTTATATTACAGCCATTAGCATTTACACTGAAATTGATTACACCACAGTTGAATTTTGTGCAGTAACACAAAATATAGACTTCTTGTGTAATCAATTTCAGTAAACACCAATACCTGTACGACTAGAATATTTGATGATTTGTGAAGATGGCGGAGGTATTATTCTCTCTGGGTTATGCTGGATATTGACTTTTTTTAAAGGATGTTAAGTTAGGTGCCTATATTTTGCGGTTAATGCCGCAAAATTCAGCACCGTTTTAACATTTTTGAAAAAATGATATAATTTAGACTACTCCCTGTGCGAGCATAGCATCAGCGACCTTTACGAATCCCCCGATGTTTGCTCCCTTCACGTAATTTACATAACCATCTTTCTCGGTACCATATTTTACACAGGTTTCATGGATGCTTTTCATGATCGTGTGAAGCCGGTTGTCAACTTCCTCACGGGTCCATGGTAGCCTCATGGAGTTTTGGGTCATTTCCAGTCCAGATACAGCAACACCTCCGGCATTCGCGGCTTTACCCGGACCGTAAAGGATCTTATGTTGTTCATAGACACTGATAGCTTCAGGTGTGGACGGCATATTGGCACCTTCTGAAATAACCATACAACCGTTGCTGACAAGCTTTTTGGCATCCTCTTCATTGATCTCATTTTCGGTTGCACTCGGGAAGGCAGCCTCCCCTTTGATGCTCCAGGGGCGTTCTCCTTCATAATACTGGCATCCATATTTTTCGGCATATTCCATTATCCTGCCGCGACGGATGTTCTTTAAATCCATCACATAGGCAAGTTTTTCTGCATCTATCCCTTCAGGATCATGAATGAATCCAGCCGAGTCTGAAAGCGTAACAACCTTGCCACCCAGCTGGTTTATTTTTTCGGTGGTGTACTGTGCCACATTTCCTGAACCTGATACAATACATGTTTTTCCCTTCAGGGATTCTCCCTTGGTATGCATCATCTCTTCCGCAAAATAAACAGCGCCGTATCCTGTTGCCTCCGGCCTGATGAGGCTGCCTCCCCACTCAATACCCTTACCAGTAAGCACACCGGTAAACTCATTACGGATCCTTTTATATTGCCCAAACATGAAACCAATCTCACGTCCACCAACGCCAATATCCCCTGCGGGAACATCGGTATTTGGACCGATATGCCTGCATAACTCAGTCATGAAACTCTGGCAAAAACGCATAACTTCATTGTCTGATTTTCCTTTTGGATCAAAATCGGATCCACCCTTACCTCCTCCCATAGGAAGTGTGGTCAGGCTATTTTTGAAAACCTGCTCGAAGGCCAGGAATTTCAGGATACCGAGGTTAACGGTTGCATGGAACCTCAAGCCTCCCTTGTAAGGTCCGATGGCTGAACTCATTTCGATCCTGAATCCTCTGTTTATCTGAACTCCCCCAACATCATCAAGCCAGGGAACGCGGAAGATCAGGACCCGCTCTGGCTCAGTAATGCGCTCGAGGATCTTGGCATGCTTGTATTTAGGATTTTCCTCAACAAATGGGATCAATGATTCCGCCACTTCATGAACCGCCTGGTGAAATTCAGGCTGAGCAGGATTTTTCGCCTTGATTAAAGACATGAATTGTTCTACACTGGGATGCATGGTAAATAAGTTTAGTTCGAGTCACAAAGATTAAAAAAAAAACAATTCAAACGTATAATCCCTTCCTTGATTATAATTTTTAATTATCTGAATTCTTTTTGTTACAAATTATCAGTGATGATATTTTGTAGCTGATATTTATGGTCTTTCAACATGAAAGACAAAAGAGATGTATCATGGAGGAACCTGATGTTTACAGAATTGCCCTCAGCATGGTCCCTGGGATAGGTGGCATTACGGCGAGAAAAATCCTTGCCTGTACCGGGAGTGCAGAAGCCTTGTTTTCAGCCCCGGGAAAGACACTTCTTAGAATACCCGGTGTTGGTGAGCTGCTGGCAGAAAGGATCCGTGACACAGGGGTCCTTGACCAGGCAAGGCGGGAACTTGAATTTATCAATAAAGGGGAGATAACATGTCTGTTTTATGGGGAGGATGCATATCCGGAGAGGCTGCTTGATTGTTATGATGCTCCAATGCTTTTATATAGGCGGGGACAGGTAAACCTGAACGGGAGACGTATGATAAGTATAGTAGGGACCAGGCGTCCGGGGTCATATGGTATGGATATGTGTAAATGCCTGGTGAGGGACCTGGCATCTCTCAGCCGGGACCTGGTAATTGTAAGCGGATTGGCATACGGGATTGATCATTGTGCTCATAAATCGGCCATGGAAAATGGATTGGATACGGTTGCCGTACTCGGACACGGACTCAAATACATGTATCCGGCCTTGCATCGCCATGTGGCAGAAAAGATAAGCCTGCAGGGTGCCCTGTTGACGGATTTTGCCAGTGATCAAAAACCGGAAAGGAATAATTTCATCAGACGCAATCGTATTGTCGCAGGTTTGTCAGACGTTACCATCGTCGTACAATCAGGCCAAAAGGGGGGAGCCCTGATCACAGCCGATATTGCCAATTCCTACCACAGGGATGTATTTACTTTTCCCGGCAGGGTAGGTGATCCGGCCTCGGCAGGTTGCAACCAGTTGATAAAAACACATAAAGCTGCCCTGATTGAAGGAGCCGGGGATGTGGCTTACCTGCTCGGATGGGATACTGATCCGCCGGTTGAAAACAAAACACAGGGGAAACTATTCCACGGGCTTTCGGATAAGGAAACACAAATCATAAAGATCCTCAGGTCTGAAGGCCATGTATCTATCGACAGGATATGCCTGAAATGTAGTGTCCCTGTAAGCAGGATTTCAGGGATCCTGCTTAATTTAGAGCTTGCAGGATTGATCAAATGCCTGCCCGGGGATGTCTATTGTGCAGAGAATTGAGCCCTGTTAACTTCTGACATATAAAGACAGTTGCTGCTCAAGCCGGGATAATTCATCACGGGACAGTGAAGTAATCCCGATAGCGGGATATTTGGCCACGTTCTTCTTTACATGCTGATGCAGGATCAGCACTTTTTTCAGTCCCAGGTTAGTCTTGATTATCTCGTACTTTGCCAGGGCGGTTTTGGGTATTTGTACGGCTTTTTTTCTCCGGCCAAGGGGGCGTATGGCATAATACCTTATGATGAGTTTATCCCCTTTGTCATTGAAATAAATGTAATTCAGTCCCCGTAACCAGGAACCGCCTATCAGCAGGATATAGATTGCTACCACCAGCACGATCCACTGATATTGGGTAATTCCCAACAGTTCGGGTTTAAACCAGTTGGTTGCAAGCATGGAAACTATTATTACAACGGTAATGATGGCAATAAGCATTTTCCTCAGGAAGATCCTGATAACGGTTTTTTGGTTTTCAATGGTCATATATGTTATTACTAGTTTCTTCTGCGTTTACGCTCTTCCATAATCAAGAACAGTTCCCGGCTGGATTGTCCAGCCATTGAAGTATTTTCTTCAGTCCTCCTGATAAGGTAGGGCAATACATGCCGGACAGGTCCGTATGGAAGGTATTTTGCCACATTGTAACCCAGGTGGGCAAGGTTGAAACTGATATGGTCACTCATCCCGTATAACTGGGAGAACCAGCATCGGTCATCATCCGCGCTAATATTATTTCCTTCCATCAACTGGGTAAGATACTTACTGCTGTTCTCGTTGTGTGTACCGTTGAAAATAGTCACCCTGTCAATATTATCAATAGCAAATTTAAGTGCTGCATCATAATCCCTGTCGGTACCCTCTTTATCCGGATGTATGGGAGAGGGATATCCTTCTTCCTGGGCTCTTTTCCTCTCCCTTTCCATATATGCTCCGCGTACAAACTTAATGCCCAGGAAAAAGTCTTTTTCCCTGGCCCTTCTGAGGTCTTCCCTGAATACATCCATACGGTCCCACCTGTACATTTGGTAAGTATTGAAAACAATAGCCTTCTGCTTATTGTATTTCTCCATCATGTCCATGACCACCTCATCAATATGATGCTGGTAACAAACATCTTCAGCATCAATCATGATCCTGACATCATTTTCAAATGCCGTGCGGCAAAGCTTCTCAACGCGCTGTCGGAATAGATCAGCTTCTTCCTGCTCTTCAGGGGTCAGGGATGCACCTGAACTTCTTTTTTTCAGGACCTCACTGACAATGAATGCAGTTGGTTTAAAAACGGCAAAAGGGATATCCTTATTTCCTTTTGCGTTTATTACTGTCTGTAAGGTTTCATCCATGGCGGCTTGAATCTCCCCGGGATTCTCTCCACCTTCCACGGAGTAATCAAGCACTGATTTAACATTGTACCCGGATAATTTCTGGATGGTAGGTATACAATCACTTATGGTTTCTCCTCCGCAAAAATGACTGTAAATGGTTGGCTTTACAATCCAGTTGATTGGAAAACGAATATTAATGGCGAGTTCTGACAAAAAACCTCCCACTTTCACAAGGGTTCTGTTGGATATGGCTTTGAATAATATATAAGCCCTCCTGAGTTCCCTGTTTGATTTAATCTTAAAGGCAATTTCCGTACTTCTGAATGAGATCATAGCTCCTTGGTGAAATAATCGACCCTGTTGATACACTGTTCCTTAATTATTATTAGCAAAGAAAAGACCTGGGAACAATAAAATCCATGACAAAGATCAATTCTGGATAAAATTTCTACTTTTAGTCGGACAATTTTATATATTGTACAACATGCGGTATCGATTGGAAAAGGATCATTTGAACCTGATCGGAAGGGTGAGGCTTCCCGCATCTAAAAGTATCAGTAACCGCCTGTTGATACTCAATGCCATGGCTGAAAAGCCGGGCACCATAAAAAATCTTTCAGAAAGTGATGATACTCAGGTTATGCTGCGTGCCCTTGATCTGCCATTAGAAGAGATAGATATAGGGCATGCTGGTACAGCCATGCGTTTCCTGACTGCCTTTCTGAGTATTCGGGAAGGGAACCATATCCTAACTGGTTCCGAACGTATGCAAAACAGGCCCATCAAAGAGCTGGTGAATGCCCTTAACAGCCTGGGTGCGGCCATCTCCTATGCCGGGAAAGAGGGGTATCCCCCTCTCTCAATTCAGGGAAGGTCTCTTGAAGGCGGGGAAATTTCCATTGACAGTAGTATAAGCAGCCAATATATCAGTGCATTGATGATGATAGGACCGGTCTTTCGCAGGGGATTGAAGATCCATCTTCAAAAAAACATGGTGTCCTCTTCCTATATTCGGCTTACCAGGGATATTATGCTGGAACTTGGTATTCCCGTTGTATTTTCCGGGACAACCATACAAATCCCATATCATGAAATAAATGGAAGGGATATACTGGTGGAGGCAGACTGGAGTGCAGCCAGTTACTGGTATGCAATGGCGGCCATGGCGGAGAAGGTAGAGATGGAAATAGAAGGCCTTTTTGCAGAGAGTTACCAGGGAGATTCCGTGCTGCCGGAACTATTCACTGGCTTTGGCGTGCAGACCGAGTACATACCCGGAGGTATAAGGCTGACAAGAACTGAAAGGACAATTCATGAGCTCAACTTTGATTTTCGTGATAGCCCGGACCTGGTCCAGACCATGGTTGTGCTCTGCGGACTGATGGACATTGCTTTTCAGTTCAACGGTACCATGACCCTGAAGATCAAGGAAACAGACAGGGTCCTTGCCCTCCGTCAGGAAATGGGCAGGCTGGGGATACTATTGGATGTGGATCAAAATGGTAGCTGGATCCGGTGGAATGGCAAAAACAAAGTGAAAAAGAAAAGCGGTCCATGCATCCAGACCTACCAGGATCACAGGATGGCCATGGCATTTGCGCCTGCTGCTATGAAGATGCCAGGACTGGTCATAGAAGATCCCCGGGTAGTTCATAAATCCTATCCTCGCTTCTGGGATGATCTTAAATCAGTGGGATTTGCTTTCCATGAAATTTAGGCCTGTCTTTTATCCCGGAAAAAATTACTCATCAGTTCCCCACAAACTTCACCAAGAATACCAGCCTTTACCGTTGTTTTAGGATGTATGATATTTTGTATAATCCGACTGTAACCTGCCTTAGAATCAGCTGCCCCAAAAACGATCCGGTCAATTTGTGCCCAGGCAGAGGCGGAAGCACACATGATACAAGGTTCCAGCGTAACATAGAGGGTGCATTGGTTCAGGTATTTTGTCCCCAGTGTGTTTGCGGCGGATGTGATTGCCAGCATTTCAGCATGGGCTGTAACATCCGATAATGCTTCAGTCTGGTTAAAAGCCCGGGCAATGATCCGCTGCTCTGCAACGATGACAGCTCCGACAGGAATTTCCTTTTTATCGAGTGCCTTGTATGCCTCTTTCAGGGCCTCATTCATAAAATACTCATCAGAGAAGAGAGGATACGTCATGAATTATTCCCTTTTCTTGTTATTTTCGCAAAGTAATAAGAAAACCTGATCAATAAAACACATTATGTACAGAACACACACCTGTGGAGAATTAACCATTGAGCAAGTGAACCAACAAGTAAGCCTGTCCGGATGGGTCCAGCGTTCAAGGGACCTGGGAGGGATGACTTTTGTCGACCTGAGGGATCGTTATGGCATTACTCAGCTCGTTTTCAATATGGAAGAGAACCGGGAGCTGTGCCTGGAAGCAAGGAAATTGGGGAGGGAGTTTGTTATCCAGGTCACCGGCAAAGTGGCTGAGCGCAGTAACAAGAATCCCAAAATGGCGACCGGGGATATTGAGATTGTCATCGAATCATTACGGATCCTGAATCCTGCTGAAGTACCACCTTTTACCATAGAAAATGAGACAGACGGTGGTGATGAACTCAGAATGAAATACAGGTATCTCGACCTCCGGAGACCCTCGATCAGGAAGAATATGGAATTGCGCCACAGGATGGCACAGGAAATAAGAAAGTACCTGGATTCCCAGGGTTTTTTCGAAGTGGAAACACCATTTTTGATCAAGACCACACCAGAGGGGGCGAGGGACTTCGTAGTCCCTTCGAGGATGAACCAGAGTCAGTTCTATGCCTTGCCCCAGTCCCCCCAGACTTTTAAACAGCTTCTCATGGTGGCCGGCTACGACCGGTATTTTCAGATAGTAAAATGTTTCAGGGATGAAGACCTGAGGGCTGACCGACAGCCCGAATTTACCCAGATCGATTGCGAGATGTCCTTTGTGGAAAGGGATGATGTGCTCGATACCATGGAGGGACTTGCGAAGCATCTTTTCAGGGAAGTCCTGAATGTTGAGATCGAAGGTGCTTTTGAAAAAATGCCATATGATACAGCCATTGCTGAATATGGGACGGATAAGCCTGACCTGAGATACGGAATGAAAATCAAAGAGCTGACATCCTTATTACAGGGGTCAGCATTCCAGGTATTTGACAGTGCAGAATACATCGGTGGGATCTGTGCACCCGGTTGTGCAGCGTATTCCAGGAAGGAGCTGGATGGTTTGACAGACTTTGTAAAACGTCCCCAGATAGGGGCTAAAGGATTGATCTACGTAAAATGCAATGAAGATGGCACATTCAAATCAACCGTAGATAAATTCTTCAGTGCTGAAGAATTGAAGTCACTTGCCGACCAGATTCAGGCCAAAGCAGGTGACCTGATATTGATCCTTGCGGGAGAACAATCCTCCACCTTAAATGCCCTTTCTGAATTAAGGCTTAAGATGGGAACCCGCTTGAATTTGAGGGACAAAAATACATACTGTCCTCTCTGGGTAGTAGATTTTCCATTGCTTGAATGGAATGAAGAATCAGGACGCTATCATGCCATGCACCATCCATTTACTTCACCTAAATTGGAAGACCTGGAGCTTTTTGATACAGAACCGGGCAAGGTACATGCAAATGCTTATGACCTGGTAATAAATGGAGTAGAAATTGGGGGCGGGTCCATCAGGATCCATGATGAGAAGCTGCAAAAACTGATGTTTAAAAATCTTGGTTTTACCGATGAGGATGCCGTGGAGAAATTCGGCTTCCTGATGAACGCCTTCCGGTATGGTGCTCCTCCCCATGGAGGCATCGCCTTTGGATTTGACCGCTGGGTGGCTCTTTTTGCCGGGCTGGACTCAATACGTGATGTCATTGCCTTCCCGAAGAACAATTCAGGCCGTGATGTGATGATTGATACCCCATCAGGTATTTCTGATGAACAACTCAAAGAACTCAGTCTATTATTGAGGCCGGTTAAAGATTAGGCTCAAGGAGTAAAGTATTAACCATTTTTTGTTGAAAAGTTCTACTGCAACTTCTGTGTGGTTTCTTATAATCATTTCTAATTTAACCGCCATAATTTTCAACCGATCGTACTATGCTGAAGTTAAAGATTGAGAATGGGGTTTATAAGGTTTCTTTCAATAAGACCAACAGGTTGAATTCCCTTATTGCTAATCCACTGCGTGAAGAACTGTTCAAAATTGTTTCCAAGCCAGGCAGGGAGGTAATGCTTAGTATGAAAGGGATCAGTTTCATTGATAGTTCAGGCTTTGAGGCTATCATGGCTGTCGTTAACCGGGCCAGTGAGATTGGTAGTAGATTTAGGATCTGTAATGTCTCAGGGGAGGTGTATGAACTGCTTAAGCTAATGAAACTTAAGATAACACTCGAGATCGATCCTGTCAAAGCAAAGGAATATATTCCTGCTGTCTGAATACCTACTGGATCTGGATGATCTTCTCGTTACTGCCGATCTTACCTTCTGTGGATATTCCTTCCACGACCAAATGGAAGGTTGAACTTATATCTGAACAATAAAAACTGATTTTAGCCAACCCGGTAGAATCAGTCCTGATATCTGGATCCCAGTAAAGTGTTGTTCTGTAATCTTCCACAAGGTCGTCGAAGCGGGTCCCGTATTTTGGAGAATAAAATTCCCTGGGTCTATGGTATCCTAGCATATCGAACTTCAGTATCCCTTTGATCACAAATCTGCCCCGGATGGTAAAAATGGCGATAACGCCATTGGCCCCCCTCGATCCATAAATGGCTGCACTGGGTCCCTTTAGTACCTCTATCCTTTCCACATCCATGGGGTTCATAGTCTGGACAGCTGACACATCAACAGGGATATTGTCAATCAGGTACAGGGGTTCATTACTGCCAATAAAGGTTGAAGGTCCGCGGATAAGCACATTGTTGCCATTAACCTGAACACCTGGAATACGGCCTTGGATCATATCCAGCACCGAACCATAGGTTCTCATATCATCAGTTACTTCAAGTACATAATCAGGTGTACGGTAGATCCCCTCATGGACCACCTGCATGGTATCTATTTCTTCGGCTGGCGGTGGTTTAAACCTGTTGGTTCCCCTGACAATCATATCCCTGGAATAAGAAGAAAAGATCTGTTCTTTTTCAGGCAGGTCATTGTCATTGATATAAATGACGAGGTTTTTCCTCCCGTTTTTCCTGCGCGCAGTAATCTCAACCTGGATAGTGTCTTCATAATCCGGAAGATCGATTGAATACTCGCCACGATTGTTTGTACGTGTAACAAATACATCATTGAATTCACTAACGACAGTAAGGGTCACCGGCAGGTCTTTCAGTGGGCGGTCAAAGAGTTCCTTGGTGATTCTTCCGCCAACGGAAAGGTTCCTCTGGATGGGATATTGTATTCCCAAAAGATTCTCATTTATGACATCATCCCAGACGAATCTTCTCCAGCCTTGTGTCATCAACAGGTAATCCAGTGCCTCATCTGCATCCTGGTTATTTTCATCAAAATAATATTCTGGTTTCTCAATTCGCCCGGCCAGGTCGGATGAAAGTAAGAGGTTTGTGATGATCCCCGATTGATAATCAGCGGCATTATTTAGCAGGTCACGGTCTGAGACGGCCAGAGAGAAATTCCCTGCCACAGGATTGCTCTGCTGGTCCATAACCATGAGGGTAATGTCAACCTTCTCCCTGGGTTTGAATTCTGATTTTTGTTTCAAAACGGCAATGCGTAGCAGATCTTCAGACCTGTGAAAAATGATCCTTTCACATCGTGGTTCACGCTGGTCGTCGAAGAGGGTAATATGAAGAATCCCACTGGGGACATCATTGAGTGGGATATCCAGGGTCCTGCCCCCGTTGGCCAGCTGTACCTGTCCACTGTAGACTACTTTGCCCCTCATATGGCAGGCAACCATGACCACAGGGTCGGGGAGTGTGCTTGCGATGCTTAATTTAAGCTGTTTATCCTCGTTCTCCAATACGCTCAGTACGTAGCCAGACTGCTGGATCTCAGGTAAATCGAAGCGGTGATCCTTACCATCTGCTGTAACTACCTCAGCGTAGTATTTCTTTCCTGCTTTCGGGACAATGCTGAAGGCTCCCATACCAAGATGTTTACTACTTATAGAGCTGACGATCTTTTTTTTACTATCAAAAATATTCCCTTCAATATCAAAGCCCAGTCCGAGGTCATTTACAGCCTTGAATCCCACCCTGCTTTCCAATCCGTTTACCAGGTAACCACCTTCTGGGAAGAACTGAATATCAACCTTTTTAGACTTACGCATGCTTTTTTTCTTATGCCGCTTGTTGGCCAGTTTGTCATCCCTGTACAGGTTGAGTGTATGCTCGGGATTCCAGATATTTATTTCGCGCTTAAAAAAGTACCCCTCGCCGAAATTTCGCATCCAGTTAGTGTATGCCCTGATCTGGTACAATCCTTCGGGAACGGTATCGGCAAGAAAGAAATCACCTTTTGCAAAACCTCGGTCCAGCTTGACCATATGTATCATGCTGGTATTGCCAAATGAGTTAACCAGCTCTACAATGAGAATTTCACTGATGGTATCAGCTTTGTGGGTTCTTGCATCCACCAGGTATGCTTTATACCAGATCTTTTCACCAACATGATAGGTTACATTATCAAGATGCAGGTAGGCTTTTTGCTGCGGATACCGTTTGTAAAAACTTTCCAGTTTTTCGGCCAGGTTGGGAAATGGGATACGGGGCTGGTAAGCCAGGCCGAAGGATAATAATCCTATGGCTCCGGCAAGAAATACAAACAATCTAACTCTCCTTTTCATATCCTTCTGTATATAACCTCTCTACTACTATGATATATGGGAGCCAATTTACCCTATCATCAGCTGCCTGTTTTTTTTAACTCTTCCCAGTATTCCAGTGCCCTCCTTGTGTTCGTAACATGTATCCAAATGATATTTTATACAATCATCACAACGCAGGACCATGGAACTTACCAATCCCAGCATCTCCTTGGTCTTTGCCGAAAGGGCACCATCCATGTAAGCATTGGTGTCCAGGTTGAAAATCCTCTTGATCACCTTGTTATCCTGCGCAAGCAGTTTCTCGTTCATCTTCTCCCGGTAAGACCGGAATGTATCGATCATGTCAGCACCCATGGGTTTTCTAATTGAATTATTTATCAGGTTGGCTTGCATATTTCCCAACAAGCATGGCAATCAGGATGGCCACATACATGGGTCCAAGAATGGACAATAAGATGGTGATTGCCCTGGCTTGGTCAGTGACTGGTAAAATTTCACCATAACCAAGGGTAGTCATGGTAACAAAACTATAATAGAGTGCCTCCATGGTATTGAGTTCTCCTGCGATATTATAGGACCCAGGATAGGTTATGGAAACCGCCATATTCAGGAAAGTACCAATATACCCGACCAGGATATATCCGCAGAGGGCTCCGAAAATGACATTTTTGGTAATCTCTCGGGCTATGAAGATACTCCTCAGGGTCAGGATTAGCAAAAGGGAAAGAACCGATGCGGTTATCAGGGGTCCAATGGTGTTGACCACCTGCCCTCTGGGATGGAAAAACTCAATCCATTCAACAACAATGGCGATGAGGAAAAAGATCGTCGTAAACTTCAGAAAATTCCGTACATCGCTGAAGGCATATAATCCACTTAGCAGCAGAAGGGTGTAATTAATGGTGGCAAACAAACGTGAGAGAACCGGATTTTCAATGAAAGGAGTAATGGTAAAAAGGCTGATCAGGAAGATCAGGACAATAAGGAAGTGGTTGGTTCTGAAAACTTGCATGGTACAGATGTGTCTATTTAAGAACCAATTTTATGAATTCAGACGGTAAAATCAAAATATTCAGAGGATTTAACACGAGCATAACAATCCTGGGGACTTCTGCGAGGTTTTAAATTCTACCCCAATTTTGTAATTTTACCCTTCCATATCTAAACATACCATCATGTCAGGACATAGTAAATGGTCAACAATAAAGCGTAAGAAAGGGGCTGCAGATGCCAAACGTTCAAAAATGTTTTCCAGGGTTTCCAAGGAGATCCAGATAGCAGCCAGGGAAGGCGGACCTGATATTGAAATGAATCCGCAACTCAGGCTGGCAGTAGCCAATGCCAAGGGTATCAATATGCCCAAAGATAACATTGACCGGGCCATCAGCCGGGCAAGCAAGGAGGCAGATTCTCTTCAGGAGGTTACATTTGAAGGTTATGCCCCCCATGGCATCGCCATTTTTGTTGAATGCCTTACGGACAATAACAACCGGACTGTCAGCAATATCCGGGCGATCTTTAATAAACGTGGCGGCAGCCTGGGGACCAATGGTTCGGTGGCCTATATGTTTGACCGTAAAGGCGTGATCACCGTCCCCAAGGGAGACCTTGATCCCGAAGATTTTGAGCTTGAAATCATTGATGCCGGAGTTGAGGATGTTGAACTGGAAGGTGATGTTTTCATCATTACCACTGTCATGGAGGATTTTGGCAATGTCCAGAAAAAATTGGAAGAACTGGGTGTGGAACCTGAAAACGCTGAACTGCAGCGTATCCCTCATGACACCACGGAGTTGGAACCTCATGACGCTTTAAAAGTGATGAAGGTCATCGAGTATTTTGAAGATGATGATGATGTGCAGAACGTCTTCCACAACCTTGAACTGACCGACAGCCTGGTTGAAGCCATGGATACCTGACCGATCCGTCTGCCGGCTCTCTCTGATTTCAACTACTCCATCATATCATTTTACCAATAGGCAGCTCAAGGTAGAATACGGTGCCTTTACCGGCCGTGGATTCAAAAGATACCTTTCCTTGCAGGTACTTTTCCCCCAATAGTTTCATGCTGTAAGTACCCAATCCCCTGCCCATACCTTTGGTAGAAAAAGAACGCTGGAAGACCTGCTGCTGTACATCCATCGGCATATGGCCGGGATTATGTACCCTTATGGTCAGCTTTTCAGCAGCAATGTTGCAGTCCACTGTCACCTTCCCTTCACCTGCTATGGCTTCGAGGGCATTTTTAATCATGTTGCCTATGATGCGCTTTAGCAATACAGGGTCAGTATGGACAGTACAATCACAGGTGTTTTTCTTAAAAGTGATATTTCTTTTCTGTGCAAGCTCATGGCGACGGTATTCCTCTATGATATGCCCCAATGTTTCATTCAGGTAAAATTCGAAGGTCTTAACGACAAGTTCCCCGTTCTCAGCTGCCACCAATGATTTTTGGGTTAAAATCTCCTCGTTCAGGTCGCGGCTCACTTCGCCAAGCAGGTTAACAAACTGGTTGATTTTCGCCGGATCATCAACCTGTTTCAGCAGGTCTACCACTCCCTGCAGGGTGCCGGCAGTATTCATGACGTCATGAAAAAAAATACGCTCCAGGGCCTCTTTTCTCTTTTTGCTGCTGATATCCCTGGCCGTGAAAATGGTAAACTGGCTTTCACCCCAAGTAAGAGGGGCCGCAGTAACTTCAAGATCCAGGCAATCTTCGTGCCCATCATGGGAAGTACGGATCCGGCATTCATCTGTGATTGTCTCACCAGTTTCCTGGCTTTTCAGTATGGCATTGGCAGCCCCGCATACCTGGCAGTTTTCTGAGGTTCCGCAACCTGCTTCCATTTTATCCGAATGAATACACTTCAAGGCTTCCCCGGGGCGCTGGCCGAGTATCTCCTCCATGTTTTCTATCCCCATCAGTTGCAGTAAAGTCTTATTGCTGAAAACGATCTGCCTGTTCGGGTTTAGAATAACTGCAATGTATGGCAGGGCAGTAATGAGTTCTTCAATATAAGCGACTGATTTAAACCCTGAATATTCTTCGAAGATTTTACTCTTGACGGATCTTTCAGGTGCAGCAAAATGAGTGAGCATGATTTTATTTTTCTGTTTTTTTCTTGGTTCCCCGAAGAAGCAGGAAACTTCCGAGGATGATCAGGGCAAGTAAGAACAATAACCTTCCCACCATAAAAAGGATGTGATCTATGCCAATCCATCCGAAACTGGCATAGATGAGCCCACCAAAAATGGCCACCCATCCAATAAATCTTGGCAGCAATCCGGAACTGGCAATAAGGAGTCCAAGTATAATGGAACTGATTCCCACCAGCGTATATGCAGCCAGTTGCAGATTGGATCTGGAGACCAGGATAAAATACGAGATGTTGGCTATATAATCGGTTTCCTGTCCGGATGAACCCTGGTAAACAGTAACCATACTGATCATGTTTAATCCGTTGATGGCAATGATAAGATATAATATTCCGGTGGTACTTATCAGAAAGGCGGCAAGATAAGCAGATGATCTGCCATATGGCAGGAAGCTCATCAGTATCAGTGGACCAAAAAGCACGATGAGGACTGCCGTCACGAACCAAATAATAGAATTCAGCCAGAGTCTGTCAATATTATCACCCAGGTAAGAAAGATCTTCATGGATATTGATGTAATCCGGCTTGATGTCAATGGCTGTGAGAATGGCTGCTACTACCAGGAAGGTGATGAGCAATGCCGCAATACCGGCGAGTCTTTCAACACCTCGTTTTTTATTTGGAATTCCTGCAATCATCTGCTAATATGATCAAATGGCTTACAATTTACAAAATAATCAATTCCGGAATGATATATGCATATAATCTGGAAATGATTCAATCCCATGAATTTTTTGTTATTTTTGGAACAGCTTTTGAAACAATGAAGAGGGTATATTTTATCATACTGGTTATCATCTCGATAGCCTCATCAACCGATGCACAGGATGTGAATCAGCAGGAAGAGGAATCCAGGATATACCAGCAACTTTTCCAGCAGGGTGCTGCCGGGAGTAATGTCAGGATCGTTCAGGAAAAGAAACTGGATGAGATTATGTTAAACTTTATGGAGCAGGGAAGGAAGCTAGGTGGGATTCCCTGCTACTGGATCCGCATATATTCCGGATCGACCCATTCGGCCAGGGATGAAGCTTATGAAACAAAGGCCCGCTTCCTGAAAAAATATGAAGGCATCAGAAATGATGTTATTTATGATGACCCCAATTTCAAAGTTTATATAGGTGGCTACAGGTCCAAGAGTGAAACCCTGAAGCTGCTGAACAAGATCAAAAGGGATTTTCCCACCGCGTTCATCGTCTATGATATCATTGATTTTCCTGTTGAATGAGTGAACAGATAAAACATGAGTGTGGTATTGCGCTGATCCGGTTGTTGAGGCCCCTGGAGTACTACCAATACAAATACGGTACCTGGAAATATGGTTTGAATAAGCTGTACCTACTTATGGAAAAGCAGCATAACCGTGGCCAGGATCGAGTCCATGAAATCATTGCGTTATTTTTGTTTTTTAGTGCCAAAGCTTTTGTCTAAATCTTTTAGTTCATAGGATTTGCGTAGATTCCATTGTTGGTTGTAAAATAGATAGGCACCGAATTCAACAATCTTTATATCGCTTTTTTTAGAAAGGATAGCTGTAGCGTGTTTCCAGTAGTATTTCCTTTTAATTTTAATGGGGTCATTTTCTTTAGGGAAATGCATCACTTCAATTTCAACACTAAGGTTTTGCAATTTTTCTGGTAAAGGTTCATTTGTTGGTATGCCATAATTGACTTGCGAATAAATAAATTGAAATAGCAATAGAAGGGTTAATGTGATTTTTGTTTTCATCGAAAGCGGTTTTTATAATTGATGAAACAAAGATGTTGAAATAGCTAATGCGAGTCGTCTCGATTATTTATTTGAGACCTGTTTGAAGATGAAATTAAGTGTCAGTTAAGAAAGTGAGACGCGATTTAGACTGGTTTTAGGGCGCTTGGCGATTTACCTGTTAGTTTCTTCACAGCACGATTAAATGATGCCTTTGA
>RCNC010000195.1_pt1 | contig 41184 bp, 30 predicted proteins | sample 2041301 | NCBI WGS metagenome assembly RCNC01 (sample SAMN09708231, study PRJNA481090) | Marine sediment metagenome, whole genome shotgun sequencing project. | biome: marine sediment; feature: ocean; material: sediment; isolation source: Sewage treatment plant 13A marine sediment (STP13A) ...
CTCTTATTTCTATTCCAAAACGGTATGTTTTAAGATGAAACCGTTTTGATTTTTTATTTCCTATATAACCCTCCCCTTTTTCTTTCCAATTGCACCAGATTCCTTTTTTCCCCGACATTGCTTTCCGCTGTGCTTTAAGCAGCACTGAACTATATCTGCTATTTGGGTTTCGAGTCAAAAAGAAGCCATATCCCTGTTCCAATATTTTTTCATTTATAAAGCTGCCGTCTGGCAGGAATACATAAGCAAGCAATCTTCCATATTGATCGCGTTGCTCTTTGTCAAATTCAATACGAACTTTCTTTTTAAATACAAGGGATTTGTTAAATAGTTTTGCTTTGTACCCATAAGGCTCGGCTTTTTTATTTCCATAATCGATTTCAGGAGTATTAATCCCGATATACCTTATACAACGATTGTCATTTAAGATAATGGTGTCACCGTCATTTACCCACTTAACCCTAACCAGTTCTTCCGCAAACAGTTCTGAGGTTGTTAAAAAAAGAAAAATATAAATCAGTAAAAAACAGCATAAAGATTTTTTCATGATATTTAACTTTGTTAAGAAGTTAAGTAGTTGAGTTGTTAAGTAGTCAAACGCAGATCATCAATCCAAATATTCTTCATCAAGTCCGCAGTGAACCGCCGCGCTTTCATCAAGCATTTTTGATAAACCACCTCGATCAGATGGAACAAATCCAAAAGATTTTTTCCATACTTCATCATCTTCCATACAAAAATAGACCATAACATCCGAAGAATATTCTCTTATCAATCTTAACATTTTACTGTAGAGATTAATGCGTAAAGGTTTAAAATACCTCATTTTACCGTCCAGGCCTGAGATGAATTCGCCGTATATTATCTTAGAATCAGGAAAACGTGTCTGTATTATCGTTTTTAAAGACGGCATATAACGAAAAGTACCAAGGCTTATCCACACAATATTTTCTGAAGAAACATGGGAAAATATCTGTTCAACCACCTGCCTGTAATCTTCTTCACATCCATCATAAATAAACATGGGATCAAAATGAAAGGCGACAGGGTAACCCCACGACTCACATTTAGCAGCAGCTTTAAGTCTGGCTGAAAGTGATGCTGTATTGCGTTCTTCATCGCGAATTACCTTATTTGTATTAAGAGACCAGGAAACTATTGTTTTACGGTTGTGTTGAAGTTTTTTCAGTCTATTGACAGCCGTTGTTTTGGTTTTCAGTTCCAGTACCGTATTAGACTGGCCCGAGAATTTCGGTACCAGCAAGTTTGAAAGGTCGGTCCAGGGTTCCCATATCATACTGTCTGTAAACTCTCCGGTTCCTATCCTGTAGATTTTATTTTCTGCAAACAAATCGTCCAGTTCTAAAAGAAGAGCTTCATGGTTTACAAAATACTGCAGAACAGGTGGGTGAAAATAAGACTGCAAAATACAGTAGGAACAATCCATACTGCAGAAAGTTCCTATATGCAGAATCTTATAGCCACAGCAGGTATAATAACTGGTGCCCGGACATTTCTTGACGAAAGCACCCTTGTTTCGTGTGAGAAAGAGTATTTCCTTCCCCTTCTGTACCGGATCATCAGCCTGGGCTATAGAACTATAAACCTCTTTTACATTCCGAACTATTAAAGAAGGGCATTTAAAACGAGACATGATGGATTCAGTTAGGGGAGAATCGGCAATTTTCTGATCAATATAAATTTTTAAAGGTTGCACTTTTATTTTTTCCTAAACTACATGGATTGACGATTTGCAGACTTCTCCAAAGCAGTTAAAGCTACGACGGCTGAATCTTCAATCATCAAGCTTCAATTAATTTTAAATACCATCAATCACAGATATTTCCAAGGATAAAAAAGAGGATAAAAAAGAGTATTATTGACACACAGACTCCTTTATTATAGACCAAGCTATGACTGGCGATAAAAGAAAAGGCAAAAGATTGACGGGGCTGTTTTTGCTCGGCTGTTTGCTGTTCAACTTTCCTATCCTGTCTTTGTTCAATCTGAAGATTATGCTGTTCGGTATACCCTTGCTGTATCTTTATGTTTTTTCTACCTGGCTCATAGTAGTAGCGCTAATATATTTAATTACAAAATTCAGCAAAGACACTACTATATAACAACTCCTCCTGCCGAGGCAATTAATGTTAAAAACAGAAGCCATACTATTTTTTTCATTCGGTTATATGGGGCTTCTTTTTGCCATTGCATATTTTGGTGACAGGCATGCCAAAATCGGCCGCAGCATTATCAGCAATCCGTATATTTATACTCTCTCTATGGCTGTTTACTGCACAGCCTGGACTTTTTATGGCAGCGTTGGCCGTGCAGCAGTCACAGGCCTGGGCTTCCTGCCTATCTATATCGGCCCTACCCTTATGGCGGCACTGGGGTGGCTTGTGCTGCGAAAGATCATACGGATAAGCAAGATACACCATATCACCTCCATAGCTGATTTTATTGCTTCCCGATACGGCAAGAGCTCAACATTGGGGAGTGTGGTTACCATTATTGCCGTTTTGGGTATCATCCCGTATATTTCACTTCAACTAAAGGCTATTTCAACAAGCTTTATGATCTTAAAGGGGTATCCGCTGATCAATATGCCGGGCCATTTCGCAGAAATTTCTTTCCTTAAAGACACTGCATTTTATATTGCATTGATATTGGCCGTTTTTGCCATCCTTTTTGGAACACGCCATCTTGATGCAACTGAACGCCATGAAGGTCTGGTTGCGGCTATCGCATTTGAGTCAATAGTAAAATTGTTAGCTTTCCTTGCCGCCGGCATCTTTGTTACATACGGAATTTACAACGGTTTTGGTGATATATTTGAAAGGGCCAAAGCAATACCCGAATTAAAACAGACGTTTACTATAGGAACCTGGAGTGGTAAATATATTGACTGGAGCATATATATTTTTCTTTCAATGATGTCCATATTATTCCTGCCCCGTCAATTTCAAGTGGCAGTTATTGAAAATGTAAATGAAGAACATTTAAATAAAGCCATCTGGCTTTTCCCCTTATATTTACTGGCCATAAATATTTTTGTTCTACCAATCGCTTTTGGAGGTGTACTCCATTTCACCAATGGAAGCGTGGATGCAGACACTTTTGTCTTAACCCTCCCAATGTCACAGCATCAACAAAGCCTTGCACTGTTTGTATTCATAGGAGGAATGTCTGCCGCAACCGGCATGGTTATCGTTGCAAGCATCGCTCTTTCTACTATGATCTGTAATGATCTTGTTATGCCGGTGCTGCTGCGTCTCCAATTTATTAATCTTGCCGGACGTAGTGACTTGAGCAGCTTTCTTTTATTTATTCGCCGAGGGAGCATTATACTGGTACTGCTTTTTGGTTATGCTTATTTTCATTTTATTGGTGAATACTACACCCTGGTTTCCATCGGGCTTATCTCTTTTACAGCAGTAGCACAGTTTGCCCCGGCTATTTTAGGAGGTATATTCTGGAAAGGCGGGACACGATCCGGTGCATTAAGCGGGCTGGTTCTAGGTTTTGTGGTCTGGGCATACACCCTTGTTTTTCCTTCCCTGGTTCAGGCAGGATTTCTGCCTAAAAAGTTCGTTACCGAGGGTCCGTTTAGCCTTGAGCTGCTTAGACCTTTTCAACTGTTCGGTCTCCAGGGCTTTGATTATATCACCCATGCAGTTTTCTGGAGCATGCTTATTAATATCACGGCTTACGTGGGCGTATCGCTTTTTAGCCGTGCAAGTGCAATAGAACATACCCAGGCAGCTTTTTTCGTAGACGTGTTTAAGTATTCGGAAAAATATGAAAGATCATCTTTCTGGAGAGGAACAGCATCCATTACTGAGCTTACATCCCTTTTAAAACGTTTTTTGGGAAAACGAAATACAGATAAAGCATTATCCGCTTATGCAGTTTCGCATAATATCAACTGGAAAGAAGGTTTAACAGCTGATGCCGATATGGTCAGCTATGCCGAAAAATTGCTGGCAGGGGCTATCGGTTCTGCATCTTCACGTGCTGTAGTATCATCCATTGTTAAAGAAGAACCCCTTGGCATAGACGAATTGATGGAAGTTCTTGATGAAACACGGGTGGTTATTGCATATAGCCGAGAGCTTGAAAGAGCAACAGCAGAACTTAAGGCCGCCAATCAACGCCTGAAGGAACTTGATAGGCTAAAAGACGAGTTTATTTCAACGGTCACACATGAATTACGAACCCCACTGACATCTGTGCGATCTATATCAGAAATACTTTATGATAATCCTGATATTGATGCAGCACAGCAAAAAAGTTTTTTAGAAATTATTATCAAGGAAAGCGAGAGGTTAACCAGGCTTATCGTTCAGGTGTTGGATTTCCAGAAGATCGAATCAGGCAGTATGGAATGGGAAATTTCCCGAACTGACTTTAGAGAAGTCATTAAAGATGCTATTTTAGCTACAAGCCGTTTGATACAGGATAAAAAAGTTAAGATTGAATCCAACCTGCCCGATTCATTCCCTTTGATTGATGGAGATAAAGATCGGTTGATTCAGGTTATGGTAAATCTTATTTCCAATTCAATAAAATTCTGCGACAGCGACCAGGGTGTTATATGCGTGGATCTTAAAGCTAAATCAAATCATTTGAAAGTCGATGTGAAGGATAATGGAATCGGAATCAGCCGGAAGAACCAGAAGATTATCTTTCAGGAATTTCAGCAGGTTAAAGATACTTCTATGGGACGTCCGCCGGGAAGCGGCCTTGGACTTGCAATTACCAAGCGGATTGTCGATTTTCATAAGGGAAAAATCCGGGTCAAAAGCAAGCCCGGAAAAGGTTCAACTTTTTCGCTTACTTTGCCATTTGAGCATTTAAAAACCGGCAACAAGCATCCAAAAAAGTCTTTGAATAAGCGCCGGGTGGCTAAGTAAAAAGTTCGATTTAGACGGTTTCGTAAAAAGTTCAAATTCAAGGCGTGCAATTTTTGTAATCATGAGGCGTACTTATGGTACGTTGAATGATTGCGAAATGCAGCACAACGCAGAGGTTGGACTTTTTACGAAACCGTCAATATTTCTTTCGTGCATAAAAAGATTTTCTGGAAGCAAGCCTGGCTTCTTTTAAAGTGTGTATTCCCTGCTTAGCCAGAAGCGGAATTAATTTAAGAAAAATCTCACCCGTTGCAATAGCATCACCTAAAGCGGTGTGCCTTCCGACAATACTTACCCCCAATCTTTCAGCTATCGCTTCTATGTTGTGATCTTGCTGAGAAGGATGAACAACAGAAGAAAGAAGCAGAGTATCCAATACAGGATTCGAAAATTTAACACCTGTCTTTTCCTCTTTCTCCTGCAACATGCGCATATCAAATGCTGCATTGTGTGCAACAAGGATAGTTTCTTCAGAAAATTTGTGAAATAAAGGAAGAACTTTTTCGATGGTGGGTTGGTTATGAAGCATCTCAGGTTTAATGCCATGTATCTGTATCGATTCAAAAGGCAATGATCTTTTGGGATCTACTAACTGATCGAAATTTTCTTCATTCAGCAGATTGCAATTTATAATACGTATGGCTCCGATTGAAATGATTTCATCCCCTTGTGAAGGATTCAACCCGGTTGTTTCCGTATCAAAAACAGTATATGAAAGTTCGTCTAAAGAGCGGTTATCCAGTTTAGTATTTTGTCCAGGCTGGTTAAACAGATCGAAGTCATAAAATTCCGGCCTGCTTTCAGGCAGTATTGTCAGATTCCCCAGTTTTTTTTGCTCTAAAGCTTCTGTAGCCGGAAGGAGCAGTCTAATATAAGATTTCCTGGATTCTTTACATGAATAAGACCAGATCTCTCCATCATGATGTTTGATGACTTCTTTTAAAGTTAAAGGTATGCTTTCATTTTCAATGGAAATAAACTGTTCATCCCATTTTTTAAGCATTTCAATTTTAACGGGACTGCCATGCCACAGCAAATCGAGATTGATAAACCGTCCTTTCCTTTCAAATATACAGTCAAATTCTTTAGCATTAGTCTCTTTTTTTACCTTATTCAGCAAAAAAAGCGTGGCTAAAACGATTGAGTAACTATCGACCTGAATCCTGATATTATCGCTGCATTTTTCTATATTAATTTGAATGTCAAGCTTATCTTTGGTTTTTCGCTTGATAGCCTCAAGCATGTCTTGAGCCTTCATTTGAACCAGCGGCCAGCTGGTGCGGATACGGGAAGTAGAATCTGAATCGGCTTTGTCAACTATTTTGCCGATTGTTAGCGATTCTTTATGTATAATTTTGCTGAAAATATCGAGTTGGCACCTGTCCATATGCGGAAATTCACGGATCGCTTCAATAGCTGCACGAACACTGGCAAGTGACCCCCTGATTCCCCTTCTTAGAGATTGCAAAAGAGAATCCATTCGGCTGTCGGATTCGAATTGCTGTGTGATGTCGTGAAGTGTGAGAATAAAACCTTTAAAGTCCCTATGATTATTGAGAATAGGGACTGTCTCAACACGTAGAAGACGGTCTTGATTATCTGCAACAATAAAATAAGAAGCCACGTCGGTTTTGTTGTGCTTTAATTTATCGGCAATTTCTTCTACGGCATGTACAATGAGGTTTTTGTCAATTATGCTGAAAACCGACCGTCCAAGTCCGATAAAACGGCCCGATTCATTTCCGCCAAGAGCTTCACTGAATCTGTTATCCTTATCTCCGATAAGGAACCTTTTGGCTCGTTTGTTGTATAAAAGAATCTGCCCTTCCCTGTTACAGATTATTACACCCTCGGGCAATTCAGCCATTAGTGCTACCAGAATATTTTTTTCTTCTTCGGATTCTGATTTTGCCTGCCGGATTCTTTCTTCTATGTTGTTTTGAAGTTTTTCAAAGCGTTCCGCCCATTCGTTGATAACTTTGGCAAGACGCACCACTTCCCCGCTTCCTTCCAGATGAATACGATGGGATGGGTTGACCGAATTAATCAAGATGCTTTCTTCAGTAAGTTTGTCCAGGGGAAGAATATAGAAACGAAACACCCAGTCAAGACCGAACCCCAGACCGGCCAGCAATAGAAAAACAGCTGTAAATATATATAAAAAATTTTTCTTTAAAAGCTCCGTTAAAAAAAACTGCTCTCCCGGTAAAAGCTGGTGCCAGAATAAAAAAGCAACAGTGATAATAAAAAGTAAGGTAAATGCAATAGAAACTATTGCAAACCACATAAATTTATTATTTTGCTTCATTTTGATTCTTCAAGCAGTTCTTTAACTTTATCAACTATTTCAATATTAGAAAAAGGTTTGGTAATATAAGCATCTGCTCCAAGGGCCAGGCCCTTTTCTACATTTGCGTCACTGCCGAGAGCAGTTAAAAGGATAATTTTTATCTTATTCCACCGGGGGTTTTCACGGACCCTCTGACATACTTCAAAACCATCAATGACCGGCAGCATAATATCGAGCAGTATCAGATCAACCTTTTTTTCAGCAATGATTTCCATTGCCTCTTCACCGCTAAAGGCTACCATTACATCATAGCCGTTTTGTTCCATCAGAAACTGTACAGGCACAATTATGCTCGGTTCATCATCTACGATAAGTATTTTTTTCGGCATGGCAGGAAGCCTTTAAGGGGTTATGAGTAAAAAAAAATAACCGGCACAAAATTGTCTTTATGTGCCGGCTATATCTTTTATAGTATATACCCCACATTTATTTTTAATGAAAAATATAAATATGCGATCACAAGGCTATTTTCTAGCCTTTGCATACCCTATACCCTCCAGAGCTTCTTTCATTTCATCTAAAGTTGCAGGATCATCGATTGTCGCGGGCAGCTTCCATTCCTTGTTATCCGCGATTTTCTGGATTGTACCCCTTAAGATCTTGCCTGAACGGGTCTTGGGAAGACGTTTGACCACTGTAGCGGTTTTAAAGGATGCAACAGGTCCTATTCGATCCCGTACCATTTGAATTACTTCTTTTATAATTTCATCATGGCCACGTTCAACTCCGGCATTGAGTACCAGAAATCCAATAGGAGTTTGACCTTTCAGCTTATCTTCAACACCGAGAACAGCACATTCCGCAACGTCAGGATGGTCGGATAAAACTTCTTCCATGCCGCCTGTTGACAAACGGTGACCGGCAACATTAATGATGTCATCTGTTCGGGCCATAACAAAGACATATCCGTCCTCATCAATAAAACCTGCATCAGCAGTCTTGTAATACCCGGGAAACTCTTCAAGGTATGCCTGAATGTATGCTTCATCGTTGTTCCACAGGGTGGGAAGTGTTCCAGGGGGAAGAGGAAGCTTAACAACCAAAGCACCTATTTCACCTGCTTTTACAAGATTGTTGTCCGGATCAACCACTTTAACGTCCCATCCCGGAGCCGGTTTTGTAGGTGAACCCTCTTTTACAGGAAAGGGATGAATACCCAGGCAGTTTGCGCAAATGGCCCAACCTGTTTCAGTCTGCCACCAGTGATCGATAACAGGACACCCGATATTTTTTTCAGCCCATTTGAGTGTATCGGGATCCAGCCGTTCACCTGCAAGAAAAAGGGCTTTAAAGTTCGACAGGTCATATTTTTTCATCAATTCAGCTTTGGGATCTTCGCGCTTAATAGCCCTGAACGCTGTGGGAGCCGTAAACATGGTTTTTACTTTATGTTCTGATATGACACGCCAGAACGCGCCGGCATCAGGCGTACCTACAGGTTTGCCTTCAAATAGTATTGTAGTACAACCTTTAAAAAGCGGCGCGTACACTATATAAGAGTGTCCGACTACCCAGCCCACATCAGATGCAGCCCAGTACACATCTCCCTTGTCCACATTATATACATTCTTCATTGACCATTTAAGTGCTACTACGTGTCCCCCGTTGTCCCTTACAACACCTTTTGGGACACCGGTTGTACCCGAAGTATAAAGAATATAGAGGGGATCAGTGGCAGCTACAGGAACGCAGTCATGGGGCTTTGCATCTTCCATTACATCATTCCAGTCAAGGTCACGTCCAGCAACCATGGATGCTGTTTCCATGGGGCGTTGCAGGACAATACACTTTTCAGGTTTTGAAGATGACATGTCGATTGCCTGGTCAAGGAGAGGTTTGTAAGCTATGACTTTCGCAACTTCAATACCACAGGATGCGGATACAATAACTTTGGGCTTTGCATCATCAATGCGAACAGCCAGCTCGTTGGCCGCAAACCCCCCAAAAACTACAGAATGAACAGCTCCAAGACGGGCACAGGCCAGCATTGAAATTGCCGATTCTGCAATCATCGGCATATATATAAGTACCCGGTCCCCCTTTTTTACACCCTGGGCAGCTAATGCACCTGCAAATTTAGCCACTTCATCCCGCAGTTCATTATAAGTATATTTTTTTATCGTATTTGTGACCGGACTGTCAAAAATCAGGGCATCCTGATCACCAAGTCCGTTTTCAATGTGAAAATCAAGAGCGTTGTAGCATGTGTTGATTTCACCACCTGTAAACCACCGGTAAAACGGCTTGTTGGAGTCGTCCAGCACCTTATCCCATTTTTTGTACCAGTGGCAATCCTCAGCCGCTTCCGCCCAGAAACTGTCAGGGTCTTTAATAGATTTTTCAAAAGCCTCATCATACGGGTTGGTCATGTTATATCCTCCTTCAGCATGCTGCTGATTTATTATTCATGGTAAATTTCCGGAAGGTGCATATTCTTATCTGAGGGCTCGCGAAAAAATAACTTCACATTTTATAAATCCCGGATTCGGGCCGGGCGCCTAAAATGTAAACTTAATTTTACGCGAACCCTAAGCAAGAAAACTGCATATAGATTCCACCAGTGGCGAATGGAACATAAAGAGCTTTATGAAAGTGTTAATTCCGGCCGGAAAAATAAGTAAATTCTTCCGGCCGGATTTTTTACCGTATCTTGTTATTACTACTCAGGTTGTCCGGTTCGCGGTTCAAAGTTCGTGGCTAATCATCCGATTAATTATCTGGCATATCGTAAGAAATGAAAACCCTTAACTCCTAAACCGTGAACCCTCGAACCTGAATAGTTACATCTTTTTAATTAGATGAGTATTCTAACCCCACAGCCCCCATCCGAATGATGCGGTGAACAGGACTGAAAAGACGACAAGAACTATCATCCATATATCCTCTCGTTTCATAATTATTATCTCCTATTAAACTTGTTAATTTAAGGTTGCTACTTCAGCTTGTTGCAATCCAAGTTTCACGGTTGAATGCTAAATTTTCATCTCTCTTTAACCTTGAACCGTGAACCCTTGAACTGTGAACCTTTCTCAAGTTAAGCTTCCTTAACAACAGTCATTGTCTCGGTTTCCATACGTGCAATCCTGTCCTCAGACAGTGTCGACATTTGAGCCTTGAAACACAGAGCCCACATCATAATTATACCGAGAATCCACCAGGTTATCTGCCATGACCACAGAGGTGTGAAGCCTGAAAAGGAAAATGCCTGGTTGCCGAGAATACATGCAGGACCTATGGCAAAGAAATACCATACCGGCACAATGAACATCATAGCCTTGCGCCATGCCTTCCCGCTTTCACTTGGCGCATCAATATCATCCAGGAAGGCACGCACCTCATTTTGCCTCTTTATGGTTTCTTCATTATCTTTGAGTCCCAATCCTTTGCAAATATAGGCAATGACAAGACCTGTGAATGTCCCCCAGAATGCGCAATGCATGGAAAGCGGGTTTGGCCAGATTTTATAGGTAAGAAAAACGGCAATCATACCGCCTAAAACACCAAGAACTGCACCAATTGACGGGAACCTGAAACCCCATATTACCCCCAGAAGAAGTACGTACATGACAAAGCCGAAGGCTGTTGCAAGGGCTCCTAAAATAACCAGGGCAGCTTTTGAAGTCAATCCAATGGAAAGTGCTCCTATGGTGAGGAGTGTAGCCAGGATTCTATTTACCCAGATTTGCTCGGCATGTCCTGCTTGCTGATTTCTGATATAACGCCAGTAAATATCCCGCAACAGGATCGAACCACCGGTACCGATATAAGGCGCTGCCGTGGAGTGAATTGCAGCTATGGCACCGAGAAAAACGACGCCCAGTACAAATGGCGGCAGAAATTCCTTCATCAGTGTCGGCACAATTGTTGCCTGATTTAAATTTTGAAAAGCTGGATCACCGGCAACTTCAAGAACTTTTGCACCCATTCCCTGGAAAGCTGTAAAAAAGAAAAGTGCAAAACCAACCACAAATGTGGACATAAAAGCCTGCTGCCAGGCAAGGGGTTTCGGTGATTTAATACCAAAGGTCCACATGGTAAATGCCGGAGAGGACTGAATACCCATAAGTGCAAACATGTATGTAAGAATCATAACAGCCGTCCATGCTGTTTCACCTGATGCTCCGCCAAGGCCAATGTTTATTACACGGGGAACTTCAAGAAATTTCACATCCAGGGCAGCAACAGCTACAGAAAATTTCTCCCATCCTCCGAACTGTTCACCGGTAATGACGAAAAATCCCAGAAGAATAATACCGCCCACCAGGAGTATAAACTGGATGACTCCTACCCATGTACTTGCTTTCAAACCGCCGGTACATACGTAGAACCATACGATAAATCCCATAAAAATAGCACCGAATGCAACCGGAACACCGGCAATGATATGAAATAGTGCTGCAGAAGCCATGAGCTGAACGGCGGAATAAAATAGAGAATATAAAACCGCAGTCGCTACAACCAGGAATCTTATCGGTTCTGAATTAAAATAATAGGCATACATATCTCCTGGTGTGATAAAGCCGTACCTTTTGCCAAGTATCCATACTCTCTTGTTAAAAAATGTTCCTGTAATGGGAATGGTGAGAACATAGAATGAGGCAAAGGCATAGGCCAGACCGTCACGCCAGATTAGACCCGGATGGCCGATAAATGTCCACCCGGAAAAAGAGGCTGCCGTAGCCGCAAGTAAAAAAGCGAAAAAGGGGATAGACCGGCCGGCGATGGCATATCCCGCAGAGGTTTTTTCTGTAAAATAACCTTTTAACCCCCAGTAAAAACAATAAATAATATAAATGCCAAGCATGATGTAAACCCAAGTGGTTCCACTCATTTTTTCCCTCCTGTGCAATGGTCAATGAAATTTAACTCTTATCATCAAATTGCTGAAAGTTTCTGATAATATTTTAAACAGCATCAGGAATGTTTAACCCACCTCCCTTCGAAAATATTTAAGATCTGAGTAAAAAGCCCGGTATATATCAATTCAAAAAGATTAAGTATTTCCTCTAAAAACTCTCCGGAAATATTTTAGCGGGCTTTTTAATCAGAAAATTGTTTTTCTCTCCCTTTTAACCGGTTTCTTAGCCGGTATCCTGATACTGATAAAAATTTAATTTTAAAAGAACATAAAATCTTATTATTTGGCCATATTCTGGATTTCTTCAACTATTTCAGGGTTGGCCAAAGTGGTAACGTCTCCGACGTCCTGATTATTGGAAATTGCACCGAGAACCCTGCGCATAATCTTTCCTGAACGGGTCTTGGGCATATCCGTCACAATCCACACCCCCTTTGGTTTGGCGATTTTTCCGATTTCTTCACAAATAACATCTGAAATCTTTTTCTGCAATTCAGGAGTTGCTTTAATCCCCGGCTTCAATGCCACATAAAGATCCGGTTCCCTTCCTTTGATTTCATGGGCTACAGGAACAACCGCTGCTTCAGCAACCTCTTCACAGACAAGTGCTGCAGATTCTATCTCCTTTGTTCCAAGACGGTGACCGGAAACATTGATGACGTCATCGATCCGACCAAGGATACGAAAATATCCGTCCTCGGCCTCAACTGCGGCATCTCCCGTCATATACGGCCAGTCGCGCCAATCCTTGGATTTGGGATCCTTGCAGTATTTTGCATAGTAGGTTTCAACATATCGATCCCTGTCCCCCCATATGGTCTGGAAACTTCCGGGCCACGGGTTTTGAATGCAGATATTTCCTGCTTTTCCTGTCCCTGCAGCAAGAATTTCCGCTTCGTCATCGTAGATGATAGGATGAATACCCGGGACTCCCGGTCCTGCACTCCCCGGTTTCATCGGTGCTATTCCAGGCAGTGTACTGCAAAGAAAACCTCCTGTTTCGGTCTGCCACCAGGTATCAACTATAATCGCCTTACCTTTTCCAACAGCTTTATGATACCATTTCCAGACCTCGGGTTCTATGGGCTCACCAACTGTGGTCATATGCTTGAATTGAAAATTATACTTGGCCGGTTCATCAGGGCCTATTTTTCTTAAAGCTCTGATTGCAGTGGGTGCGGTATGAAAGATGTTTACATCCAGATCCTGTGCAATCCTCCATGCCCTACCTGCATCAGGATAGGTTGGAACGCCTTCGTAAATAACCGTAGATGCACATATAGCCAGAGGGCCGTAAACAATGTAAGAATGTCCTGTAATCCATCCTATGTCCGCCATACACCAGTAAACATCTTCCGGATGAATATCCTGGACATATTTTGATGTTCCTGCAGTATAGGCAAGAAATCCACCAATGCTGTGCTGGCAGCCTTTTGGTTTTCCGGTTGTTCCGCTGGTGTACATGAGAAACAGAGGAGCTTCAGCCGGCATGGGTACAGGGTCGATACGTGCCCCGTAATAATCCTTCAGTACATCATTTACAAAATAATCACGACCTTCAACCATGGGTGTAGGACTTGATGCTTTCCCGGGATAACGTTGCCATACCAGGACCTTGTCAACCTTCTGCCCGTCTTTTTCGGCCAGGTCAACTGCAATATCTGCGTTTTGCTTGTGATCGAGAAGAGTTCCGCTCCGGTAGTAGGAATCCATAGTTATCAGAACACGACTGTTGGAATCTACTATCCGGTCCGCACATGCCTTTCCGCTGAAACCGCCGAAAACCTGGGAATGAATCACTCCAAGTCTCGCTAAGGCAAGCATTGTAATTGGAAGCTCAGCCGACATCGGCATATGAAGGGTTACCCTGTCTCCTGCTTTCAATCCTGCAAAATCACGAAGCAGTGCGGCAAACTCATTTACCCTCACATAAAGTTCCTGGTAGGTTATGTGTTCATATTTTTCTTCCATGGGTTCAGGAACATAATGAATTGCCGTTTTGTTTTTGTTCTTTGCAAGGTGTCTGTCAATGCAATTATAGCTGGCATTAATTTTCCCGCCTACAAACCATTTCCAGCATGGTGCGTCACTTGTATCAAGGATTGTATGCCAGTATTCATCCCAATCCAGAAGGTCAGCATACTCCTTGAAGCAATTCGGGAAGTTATCCAGGCTAAATCGATCAAAGACCCCCGGATCTGTCATGTTCGCCTGGGCGACAAACTCATATGAAGGATAATAGTAATCCTCTTCCCCCCAGTGAACAGCAATCTGCGCTTCCGATGTTTCTACAACTTCTTTTTCCGCCATAAATCACACTCCTTAAAGCTGATAATTTGTTTTATAATTATTTTCTCCCTTTCCTTTTACAAATTACTTTTCTATAACCTCCTTTCCCATTTATTAATGAAAATCTCATAAAAGTCTATTTCAGCCCCATTTTTTTCAATATCGAATAAATGACTTCATACAAACTTTTCATTAAACGTATGGATAATAAATGTTCATATTTATGATCTAAATACCTTTTTTATAACAACCACTCAATGACTCAAAAACCCAACTACTTAACGAGGGTCTATAATTATCTGGTTATTCCCTGCCTGAAGATATCAAATGCAATATCTAAGGTTGGCTTTAAGAAATCTTTTTTATTATCAATGATTTTTTTGCTTTCTTCCCAGAGAATAACACCCGAAAATAACGCCCAAAATATATCGGCAAGCGCATTAGGATTTGCTTTAATAAAAACACCGGTGCTTATTCCTTCTGAAAAAATATCCGACATAATTTTAAGTGAACTTTGGGACAATCTTTTAATTTCTGACAGAAGTTCATCAGATAAGTTTTTTAGCGATTCGCTCGATTGAAGATGGAACAGGTTAATAAGAATTAAGGGATCAAAATCATAAATATCGTATAATGCATCCTTTAAAGATGCTATTCGTTGTTCATCATTTAAATTATTTTGATTTTTTACATGTTCCAGTCTGATATTGAGATGCTGTAGTATTCTTATGGACAGCGAGGCATACAGTTCGTCTTTGTTTTTAAAATAGATATAAATTGTTCCGGGGCTTATTTCAGCTTCTTCGGCAATATCCTCCATCGTTGCTTTATTAAATCCCTTGGCAGAAAAGATTCTTTTAGCAGCAACAATTATCTGTTGTCGCCTTCTTTCTTTTTCACGTTCTTTTCTTTCTTTTATACCCATTTTTTAAAATGAATCATATTTATTGTTTATAACTTCATATAATTGATAGTTATTGTTTGTCAACATAAATATAATTATTTTTTATTTTTTCGCTAATTTTTCAATTTGCTTTAAATGTTTGATTGATGATAACAATAAGTTTAAATTCTAATAGATAGAAATGAGGGAAAGGGAATGGTTGTTCTAATATAACTTACGTAGATATATCTATTGGTTATATGTTATATAAAATTTATGTATCTAAATTTCAAAGCGCCAAGGTATTACCGGGTTTTAATAAAATTCTTGCAATTTTTGGTAATAATGATTTATGGTAACAACTTAGATGGGCAGGCTGAAGGTTGAAGGCTTTTAGGGACAAATCATGCGCAACCATTATTCATCTATGCTTGAAGCAAAGAATATCGAAACAGAGAAGGTCTTTAATGGTTTAATTCGAGCGTTGCGAGATGATTGATATACTTCAGTCTTCAACCTAACTACCTGAGTATTTACGAAATATCAGATTTTATTAGGGATTATATCGCTTTAGGGAGAAAAAATGATTAACATAAGTATTAAATTTAAAGAATATCCCACCAGTGTTAAAATGGGAATATCGTTTTTAGTTGCAGCTTGGATTTTGCATTATTTTTATTTTTTAAAATTTTTATTGAGTGAATTTCCGCTTAAAACGATCTACCTCCAAATCGGTATCGGCGTGTCAATATGTTATTTTGTTGCAAGCATCAATAAATGGGCAAGATTATTATGTATATTTTTCAATTTTGCTATCATCGTATTGTATCTTTTCTATTTTGTTTTGTATTATAACATAGGCAAATTTGATTTAACTTTTATCACTGCACTGGTTGCCGTTTTATTTTCTATATCAACATATTTTCTGACCAAAAAAGAATCTTCTCAATATTTTAAAGAATATAATGAAACAGACGAAGACATGGAGTCTTCAGATAATTAAAAACCGATGGCGTCGTAGAAAGTCTCATCTACTGCGTTGCAGCGGTTTTTTAAATAAATTTATTGCTTTGGAATAGTTCTATGGAGGAAATTTATGCCTGCTCTGCCACCTAAGGATGTTGTATGTGACTGTGGACATGCTTTGACTATTGAAAGAAATAAAATTCTTTGTATAAAGTGCGGAAAGTACGTATTCTATAATGCAGAAGAGCGAAGAAAACACAAAACAAATAAAATGTACATTGTGTTAGCAATTGCATCGGCTCTTGGTTTAATAACCTATTTTTTTATAGAATTGATTGCAAAACCGCTATTAAACTTCTGAATATTGATGGCGTAGTAAAAAGTCATACAAGAATGTCTTTAAGAATGGGATTTTGAATGATCTTTTCAAGTGCGGTCTTGTTTTCTCGCAATTGCTCTATGCTTGCAAATTGAAGATTTAGGGAGTAAGCCGAAGCGTCATAATTTTTTGGCGGAATCAGTTTCATATTACTGCCAAGTTTAAGGTTCTTTATTTTTATTTCAAGATCTTTTTCAGCTTTCGTAATTTCAGGAAACCGGCGCCGTTTTAAATATAACCTGATTTTATTTATCTTTTGACTTCTATCCAGATCCTTATCATCCGCAATTTCCCGCAGTTGACCTTTAGTCAGCAAATTTATAATTGAAATATTTTCGATAATTGCAATCTCTTTGATATGAGTTAATATTTCCCTCTGTTTATTAAGACTCAATTTAAGTTTTTCAAATAAAATTGCAAATGCAGACCCCTCATCTTTTTCCAACATTTCCAGTTCTAAAGCCATGGAAAGAGAGATAGTGTCTGAAAGTACACCGTTTTGAATGTCGTGCGAAAGCTTACAAATATTCTTAATCTTGTTTATAATGGATGGGTTGTCCGGTAAACCTAAGGCAGATGAAGCCTTCGCAAGATGATTATTATCCTTGAAAAAGCCTGATAGCAGATAAAATGATCTGGACTGTTCAATCAGGTTTAGAGTTCTTTGGAGGGAATTTTCTGTTATTGCAAACTTTATACATTCAAGCTTTTTCTTATCGGAATCTGCTATTCTTGCAGGTATTTCGGCCATACCAAGACTTAAACAAGCAGAAATTCTCCTGAAACCGCTTATGATTTGAAAATCGGATTTTTTTTTTATCAGAATGGGCGCATTTAGAAGCCCCACATTTTTAATAGAAAGAATAAGGTCTTCTATGCGTGTATCAGTTGTAATGCGAAAGGTATAATCCTCTAAATCTATTGAGGCCAAATCTATGGCTTGGTAAACAAAATCTTCCCTAAAATTCATTATTTCTGCCGGTCAGCTTATTTAATGCTTCAATGTATTTGTTGCGTGTATTTTTTATCACTTCTTCCGGAAGCGGAGGGGCAGGAGGCTTTTGGTCCCAGTTTATGGAAAGCAAATAATCTCTTAGATACTGCTTGTCAAAGCTTTCCTGAGATCCACCGGGCCGGTATGTTTCTTTTGGCCAGAATCTAGATGAATCAGGAGTTAATACCTCGTCAATAAGAATAATTTCGTCTTCTATTAGTCCGAATTCAAACTTTGTATCAGCAATTATTATCCCTTTTTCTTCGGCGATTTCGGCTCCTTTTTTATATATTTTATAACTAAGCGATTTAACTTTTTCTGCAATATCTTTGCCCAGCAAATTAACTGTTTCGTCAAAATCTATATTAACATCATGAGTACCAACTTCTTCTTTTGTTGAAGGTGTAAAAATTGTTTCAGCCAGTTTTTCTGATTCTTTAAGACCTTCGGGCAATTTTATGCCGCATATTCTACCTGACTCCTGGTAGGATTTCCAGCCTGACCCTGAAATATATCCCCTTACAACACATTCAACAGGAAGAGGGTTTGTTTTTATAACCAGCATGCTTCTCCCTTCAAGTATATCAGCATACTTTTTACAATCTTCTGGATAGTCATCTGTTTTGCTGGAAATTATGTGATTTTTTAAAAGCGGTTTCATTAAATCAAACCAGAAAAGTGAAATTTGGGTCAGAATATTTCCTTTATCAGGTATTGGATCCGGTATAACAACATCAAACGCGGAAATTCTATCGGTTGCCACCATTAACAAAGTATCACCGAGGTCGTAAACATCTCTGACTTTTCCTCTTTTAAAAATTTTTAAACCAGGAAAATCAGTTTTAATTACATTTGTTTTCATAATAAAATCATTCCTTTTAAAACTTAGTTAAGCGTTCACTGAACGTTGAAATTAGAAAATAGAAACCCGAATTTCTACTTTCTGATTTCAAGTTTCAAACCATGAACGGCTGTCTATTCTCTTTCTTGTTGATCTTTAAATGCTTTGATATATTTCCCCAGAATTTCGCTTGCTGCATCATCCTTATCTGTAAATTGAACACCGACTTCATACTTTCCCTGTTCATCTTTAGCGGAATGAACGACTTTTCCTTTAATATCGACAAGGTCTTCTTTTAAACCAATTGTAAGCAATAAGTTATCATTTAGATTAAGCGGAATATGTGTTTCCAGAAGTATTCCCGATTCTGATACATTTAAAGTTCTGCCTATAGTCTGTTTACCCTCATCATTATTGCCATCAACAAATACGTACGACAGGTTTAGTGAATTCACCCTAAAATGCTTTCTTTTGTCTTTTGATCCCATAGTTACTTCTCTCTTATTTTTAGTATATTATCCTGAGACCTTTGAAAACGACGTTTTTCGAAGATCTCATCCTGGAATGTGAAAAAATTCTTTATTTCTTCACTATTTTTGCCTGGAACCTGCTTGCTAATAATGTGGTTACAGATATACAGGTTGCAATATTTTCAATAATATTCTTAAAAGTTGATGAAAGGCTATCATGTTCTTTCTGCAGTTTTTTTAGGTCAATAGGATTTAACTTTAAGTCCTTTGAAGCGAAAACAAATGCGTTGTGAGGTTCATGACCCAGGTTAATGAACGGAATATTTCCAAAATAATCACCCTTGCCTATAACTGAAAGCGGGACAAATCCTGTATCGTTCTTACGTGCGATAACCACATTGCCCTTTGTTATGGTAAAAGCTCTACCCTCACTTTCCCCCTGCTTAATAACCACTTTTTTATTTTTAATTAATTCATCGAAGTAATATTTTTTCATATACAGGTCAATTGCATTACCTGAAACCTGCTTAAGCCTTTTATCAAGGCTTTTCACAACTTTTCTTAATTCAGACGACATTTTCGTAAACTCTTCTGAAAGACGTTGCGAATCAAGCATTCCAAGTTGAACACGCCCTCTTGCTACAACCGTAGCACTTCTTACACTACCCTCAGACAGAAATGATGCTATGCTTCCAACAAATGATCCATTGCTTATACTGATCAAATTAAGACGTCCTTTGGGCGTTTCCTTAGTGATATCAACTACGCCTTCCAAAATAACCCACATCCAGTTTCCAAAATTGCCCTCAAAAACAATTTCATCGCCGTCGAAAAACTCTTCCTCATCTATTACATACATATAATCAACAATAGGGCCCTTAACTAACGGCAAAGGCTTATTTTTTCCTATATCTGTCTCAGATTTCTCTTTAAAAGATACTGGTCCTAACTTTTCTATCTTGCCGTCATCCACCATCCTTGTGCCATCCAGGATGATTTCCATACGATTTTTATTTATTACATTTTTTTTATCTACATCTTTTATGCAAAATTCAAACTCACCATCTATCCATCCAAATAGAGAATAAAGTGCATCCATACCTGATAAAGAACCGTTTGAAGCATCAACGGAATTGCCGTTGCTAACATATATCAAACCGGGCGAATCTGCGTATTTGCTCGTTATGCGCAATATTCCGCTGCTGTTGTTGGTGCCAAGTATCTGCAATAGCTCTCCAAGATTTAGAAAGTCAAGTTTTCCTGAAAAGACGTTTTTTTTCTTCATGTGCTATTTTTTACTGGTCCCAGTTCAGTTCTTTTTTTAAAGATTGCAAAGTTAATTTCAAGCATGCCTGTAAAGTTTTCCCGACACCTTCTCCTGTAACCGCACTCGCCTGAAATGAAGGAACCTTAAGCTGCCGGTTTAAGTCCTTTTCCATCTGTTCAAGGGGCATCAGTGGAATGCCTTCCTTACCAAGATCCCGCTTATTATATTGCATAACCAGAGGGATTTTTAAAATGTTAAGGCCATATTCTTTTAAGTTCTGGTGCAGATCTTTAAGGGAAAGCACATTTTTTTGACGTCTGACTTCAAGAGAATCGGCAACAAAAACTATACCGTCAACTCCCCTTAAAACAAGTTTTCGAGTAGATTTATATTGTACCTGACCTGGAACTGTATATAAATGAACCCGTACATTGCAGCCTTTCATTTTTCCCAGTTCCATTGGAAGAAAATCAAAAAAGAGGGTTCGATCACCATCTGTATTGATTGAGACCATATCGGCTGACACCTGTTTTTTGTAGGATTTGTGAATATACTCAAGATTTGTTGTTTTACCACACCTGCCAGGTCCGTAAAATACTATTTTACACTCTATTTCCCGCTTTTTCAAATTAACGATAGCCATGTAATCAAACTCCAAATGTGAATATTCACTTTAAATAGTAAAACGTATAACTTTATTGTATACTTATAAACAGTATCCGCGATGGTGCCCGCAGGAAATGCCCTTGGGGTGCTAAGTAGAAAGTTCCATATACCCCCGCTAAAAATCAGCGGGATAAAAAACCGCTGCAACGCAGTAGGTGGGACTTTCTACGACGCCATCATATATTGACAACCTTGATATCCAGACTGCAATCCCCCTTTTTAGGTCCCGAGTTTATATATGTCATGTTTGAAACAACACCCGAACCCTTAAATATGGCTATGGGAGAGAAAAACTGAATATCATTTATCTTAAAGCCAATATTCAAGTTTTTGATACGCCCATGATCCCTGCCTGGCATAATTACATTGATAATATTTCCTGTCTGGAAACTAACGTCAAGTTCAATTACCTTACCTTTTTGTGGCCCTTTATCTAACATTATTACTATAGAGCTTATATCGGGAACTTCTTCTTCCTTTTCCTCAAAATCAGGGTATTCGATTTTTGATGTTTTTTTAGATTCAGGAAGAGTTTTTTTTATCCCCTTTTTCTTAAGGCTGCTTTTAAGAAAAAGCCGAACTTTTTTCAATTGATCATTTCTAAACAGATTATTTGATATCCATTTGTTATATTGATCTATTGCATCATCAGGTGCAGATAGCGCCATATGACATCTGACAATATTCTTAGCAGCATTAACACGGATGGAATCAACACTTATCAAATTTTGAAGTTCTTTTAAAGCTCTTTTATATTGGCCCAATTTTGCCAGATTAAGAGCCCCTGCAAGAGCTGCTTCATCCTTACCCATTTTTTCAGAAAAAATTTTTTTACTTTTAACAAGCCCCCGTGTCTTTTTTGGAATCTTTGGTGATACAGGTTTATTTTTCTTTTTAAAGTCATTTTCAAGTGCGCCCAATTTCTTGGAAATAACGTAAATCAGGTTTTGCCTGTTTTTAATTTTATTGTCTTTCAGTATTAATTCGGAAGCGATATTATATTTTTCCATTGCCTCCTGCAACAATCCCTGATCACGGTACACCTCCGCTTCCTGTAATAATGATTTGATCTCTTTCATTTGTTATTTAAATGCCGTATTGCCTTATTAAAATCGTAATAGTTCACAGGCGCCACATCTACGGCAAGAGACCTTTGCAGATAAGCGCAGACTTCGAAACGGCACTTGTAAACGCTTACAGTGCGGAAATTATAGATTTTCTTTGCCCCGAATAGACGAGAACGGGAAGTTAAAATAAAAGGAATACGTGATAGTAACATTTAAAAACTCTTTGTATTTCTTAAGCATTTTTATCCGCCTGTTCGATGGCGGATCGCTCGAACTCCTGCCCTGCCAGGCGTAGCCGAAGGTGAAGCATAGACCCCTTGAACCCTTTTGAGCATACAACTCATTTGGAGATAATACAAAAGCATTAATATATCCTGTTTATGCTACCCATGTCAATATAGTAAATCATATAAATATGTTGACAATAATTATAATTATGTTATCGATTATTTTTTACGGATACCAATAAAAAGGAGATCTCCATGGATAAAAAAGTAACAGTAGTAGGAGCTGGTAATGTTGGCGCAACAGCGGCTCAGCGATTGGCCGAAAAAGAGCTTTGTGATGTAGTTTTGGTTGATATTATTGAAGGCGTGCCGCAGGGAAAAGCTTTGGATCTTGCCGAAGCAGCGCCTATTGAAAAGCATGATGCGCATCTGACAGGAACTAATGTATATGAGCCATCAAAAGGATCGGATATTGTAATTATTACAGCAGGCATTCCAAGAAAGCCTGGTATGAGTCGTGATGATCTTATTAGTACCAATGCAGGAATTATGAAAAATGTTACAGAACAGATTGCTGCGTTGTCCCCTGATGCCATATTAATTATTGTAAGCAATCCTCTTGACGCAATGTGTCAAGTTGCCTTTGATACAAGCGGATTTCCCAAACAGCGGGTAATCGGCATGGCCGGTGTATTGGATTCAGCACGATTCAGAGCCTTTATTTCCATGGAGCTTAACGTTTCCGTTGAAAACACTCACGCCTTTGTTCTTGGCGGGCATGGAGATACAATGGTTCCTTTGCCTCGGTATTCCACTGTTGCAGGAATACCTATTACGGAACTGCTACCCAAAGACCGTATAGATGCTATGGTTGAAAGAACAGCTAACGGTGGCGCAGAAATAGTCAGCCTCCTGAAAACAGGAAGCGCATATTATGCGCCTGCTTCTGCAGCAGTTGAAATGGCCGAATCGATCCTTAAAGACAAGAAAAAGGTCCTCCCGTGCGCAGCTTATCTTGAAGGAGAGTATGGAATAAATGACCTTTTTATCGGTGTTCCGGTGAAACTCGGAGCAACAGGTATTGAAGATATTATCCAGATTGACCTGACTAAAGAAGAGAATACAGCACTTCAGAAATCAGCCGCTGCTGTACAAGAACTTAAGGAATTACTAAAGAAGCTAGGAGGCTAGAAAGCTGGGAGGCAAGAGGACATAAGCGCTAAGTTATTTTTGCGCCGGATGGACTGTGGAAGGTTTACAGAAGAAAATGAACATCCAACATCGAACGTCCAACATCGAATTTTGAATAAGGTATTCTGCCTGTTTTTTTAAAACGGCGAAGCGAAGCGATTTCATCATTCGATGTTCAACGTTCGATGTTGGATGTTCGACGTTCATCGCTTCCCAGCCCACTTGCTACTGACTCTGCTGCTTTACGGTTCATACCGGACACAGCGCTCAATTCTTCGATGGTTGCTGCCCGGATTTTTTTAATACTTCTAAAATGTTTGAGTAGTCTTTGCTTTCTCTTTTTCCCTATTCCTGGAATTGTGTCAAGAACAGAACGCATTGATGACTTTCCTCTGCGTTTTCGGTGAAAAGAGATAGCAAAACGGTGCGCTTCATCTCTTACTCTTTGCAAGAAAAGCAAAAGATCTCCTTCTTTTCCAAAATTTACGGGGTTCACCCTTCCGGGCTTGTATATTTTATCCTGCACCTCACCTTTTTTCTCATCTTTTTTGGCGATTCCTATGATATCAAATCTGCCCTCAATCTTAAGATCTTTTACAACTGAAACGGCAATATTTAATTGACCTTTTCCTCCGTCCACTACTAAGAGGTCGGGATACGGTTTTGACTTTTCTCCCTTGCCGTAACGTCTTCTTAACACTTCATCCATATAAGCATAATCGTCATTTTTGGAAACTGTATTGATTTTATAATGTCGATATGACGACTTTTTCGATTTTCCTTTTTCAAAAACAACCATGCCGGCAACCGGTTGTTTTCCTGATATATTGGAGTTGTCAAAACACTCAATGCGTTCTGGCAAACTGTTAATTTTTATTCTTTTCTGAAGCCTGGCAAGCATTTTTATATCAGTTGTTAAAGAAGCAATCTCTTCTTTCAGGCTGATATCTGCATTTCTGTCCGCCATTTCAAGAAGCCTTGCCTTTTCTCCTCTTCTTGGCCACATAATACTCACTTTTCCCCCCTTTATATTTTTCAAACACTCTTCAATCAATGCAGAGTCTTCAAGAAGGATCGGTGTAAGTATTTCCCTGGGAATAAAAGGCTCCTTTTCATAGTACTGCCTGATAAATGCTCCGATTATTTCAGTATGGGTTGAAAGGGTTTCTGAAAATGTAAAATTTCGAGTTCCTATAAGTAAACCACCACGGATAATGAGAACAGTGATTAGAGATAACTCATAGGACCCGGCGATTCCTATTACATCCCTGTCTATAAAATCAGTTGAAACAACAACCTGTTTTTCAACAGTCTTTTCAAGGGCAAACATCTTGTCCCTTAATGCAGATGCTGTTTCATAATCCTGATTATCTGCTGCAGATATCATTTCTTTTTTTACTTTTCGTATGAGGTCTGAAGTACTTCCTTTTAAAAGTAGAATTACTTCCTTTACTATTTCCCCGTAAACATTTCCGTCAATATCGTTGCAGCAGGGTGCAAGACATCTTTGCATTTGACTGTTAAGGCATGGTCTTGTTCTTGTTTTAAAGTCACCGGCCTTGCATTTGCGAAGCTTGAAGGTTTTGTTGATCATCTTCAGCGTCTGCCGAACGGCCTGAGAAGAAACAAACGGGCCAAAATACATAGATCCATCTTTTTTTATTTTACGGACAATTGTGAGGCTTGGAAAGGGATGACTGGTGTCTAATCGTATGGAGGGATACCTTTTATCATCTTTTAAAAAAACATTATAGCGCGGTCTGTATCGCTTTATTAAATTCGATTCAAGAATCAGTGCTTCTTTTTCGCTGGATGTAAGTATTGTATCAAAACTTTCTATTTTTTTAACCAGCACACTTGTTTTTATATCCGGCTGAACAGGTTTAGTAAAGTATGAGGCGAGTCTTTTTTTCAGGTTTCGGGCTTTACCGATGTAGATGATTTCACCAACTCCATCCTTCATGAGATAGACGCCCGGTCCTGATGAAACCCTTGACAGTTTATCCTTGATGACTGCTATTGACTGACTTTTATTTAGTTCTGATTTCACTGTCAAATACAATAATTTCTTTAAGGTCTATGATCTGGTCCCTTATCTCTGCGGCTTTTTCAAAGTTAAGGGCTTTTGCTTCTTTTTTCATCTCTTTATCAAGAGATTTGATAATATCGTCTAATTTATCTAAAGAGTCATACCCGACAACATCTTCGGATACCATGTTAATCTCCCGGGTGTTATATTCTTCCTCAAATGAGAATATCTCAGTTATATCTTTCTTAATGCTTTCAGGTGTAATATTATGCTTTTTGTTATAATTTTCCTGAATTTTCCTGCGGCTGTTCATTTGATGAATTGCTTCTTTCATGGATTTTGTTATATTTTCTGCATACATGATTACTTTGCCGTTAATATTTCTGGAAGCACGCCCGCATATCTGAATCAAAGATCTTGCAGAACGCAAAAAGCCTTCTTTGTCAGCATCCAATATTGCAACAAGTGAGACTTCCGGCATATCAAGTCCCTCCCGAAGAAGATTTATACCGATAAGAACATCAAAACTTCCGTTTCTAAGATCCGTTATAATATCCATTCTCTCTAAAGTTTTTATATCTGCATGAAGATAGCGTACCTTTATTCCCAAATCAGAATAATACTCCGTAAGATCTTCCGCCATCCTTTTAGTCAGCGTGGTTACAAGAACTCTTTCGCTTTTTTGTTGACACATTAAAATCTCTTCAAAAAGATCATCAACCTGATTTTCTGCGCTTCTAACATCAATCTCAGGATCAATCAAACCCGTGGGTCTTACTATCTGTTTAACAAGAGCGTCTTTTCCCTTTTCAAGTTCGTAATCCGCAGGAGTTGCCGACACATATACAGCTTGCTTAATTCTGAATGTGCTTTCTTCAAATTTAAGGGGACGGTTATCGAGAGCGGAAGGCAGCCTGAACCCATATTCTACAAGGGTTTTCTTGCGGGATCTATCTCCTTTGTACATGCCGCGCAGTTGAGGCATTGCAATATGACTCTCATCAAAAAAGACCAGGAAATCATCAGGAAAATAGTCAAGCAGTGTTGGCGGGGGTTCTCCTTCGGTTCTTTGTGTTAAATGCCGTGAATAATTTTCTATTCCGTTGCAGTACCCAAGTTCTAGTATCATCTCAAGGTCAAAATTCGTTCGCTCTTCTATCCGCTGGGCTTCAATCAGCTTGTTTTCTTTTCTGAAATAGTCAATCTGTAACTTTAATTCTTCTATGATCGTTTCAGTCGCCTGTTTTAACCTGGATTTATGAGCAACGTAATGGCTTGCCGGAAATATAGTAACATCCTGGAGCTTTTTTATAACTGTGCCCCTGAGAGAATCAATTTCCGCAATGCTTTCTATCTGGTCGCCAAAAAAATCGATGCGAATTGCCTTTTTTTCTTCATAAGCCGGGAATATTTCGACACGGTCACCTCTTACTCTGAAAACTCCTCTGTGAAAATCAAAATCATTTCTCTCATAATGCATTGAAACAAGTTCCAAAAGCATCTTGTCTCTATTAACTTCCTCATTATTTTCAATGTTGATACGCATAGAAAGGTAGTCTTCAGGAGCACCTATTCCGAATATGCATGAAACGCTGGCAACAACAACAACATCCTTTCGTGAAAGCACGGATCTTGTTGCGCTGTGGCGCAATTTATCTATCATTTCGTTTATGGATGAATCTTTTTGAATATAGGTATCACTGGAGGGTATATATGCTTCGGGTTGATAATAATCGTAGTAGCTGACAAAATACTCAACAGCGTTTTCAGGGAAAAAAAGTTTGAATTCATTATAAAGCTGTGCCGCCAGTGTTTTGTTCGGAGCAATTACAAGAGTCGGTCTTTCAACCCTTTCAATAACGTTGGCCATAGTGAATGTTTTACCGGAACCTGTAACGCCGAGTAGAACATTATGTTGCTTTCCGGATAAAATATATTTGCTTAATTCATCTATAGCTTGGGGCTGGTCGCCCTTGGGTGAGAAATCTGTAACTAATTTAAATAAAGGCATGGAGGTTTACCACAAAAAAATCGATCATTTGTTCAATTTTAAAAGCCACGTTCTTTGGGCGTGTTCAGAGATAATTGGCTTTGCCTTGATAAATCTTAAAGTGTGTATGAAGAGGTAAGTCTTTTTTGAACGTCGAACATCGAACGTTGAACATTGAACATCGAATGATGAAATCGCTTTGCTCAGGCGGTTTATAAATTGGTAGAATGCCTTATTCAAAATTCGACGTTGGACGTTCGATGTTCAAATTGTTGCATCTAAAATTTCGATCGTGCTTTCATAACACCTTGAAAATACTATTACAGGTCAGGAGTTTTGAATTTCCAATTTCAAGTTTCAAGCCGTGAACGGCTAACATTTATCACTTTACATTCCAGACCGTCCCTTCCGGTCCATCTTCAAGTTTTATATTCATATCATCAAGCTGTTTCCTGATACTATCCGCCTTTTTCCAGTCTTTGGCTTTTCTTGCTTCAAAACGCTCCTTTACCATTTTATCTACTTCGGCAGGATCAATCGACTTTTTGCTAAGACTGAAAGATTTCTTATTATCAAAGTAGGTTTCAGGAGATTCGGATAATATCCCGAGAATGCAGCCTATCTTGAGGATATCTGCCTGGCCTGATTTAACTGTTTTTTCAACTTCCGCGGAAAGGTTACTCGTTTTTTCATCCAACAACCGGTTTATATCCCGAACAGCGCCAAAAAGGACGCCTGTACCAAGGGCAGTGTTAAAGTCATCATTCATTGCTACGGAAAAATCCTTCCATAAGGCTCCTTGGCTTTCGGCTTCTGTGTCCGAGAGCAGTCCAACTTGCTTTTCAATACGTTCAAGAAGCTTATAAATCTTATCGAGAGCAGTGCTCGATTCATCCATCGCTTTATCAGTAAAATCTATAGGGCTGCGATAATGATTGGAAAGCAGGAACAGACGAACAGCTTCCGGATGATAAGATTTTAATACATCCTTTATCATCAGAAAATTTCCAAGAGACTTTGACATTTTTTCCTGGTTGATATTTACAAATCCATTATGCACCCAGTATTTAACAAACTGTTTTCCAAAAACTGCTTCTGACTGGGCAATTTCGTTTTCATGATGCGGAAAAGTCAAATCTCTTCCACCGCCATGAATATCAATTGTTTCTCCAAGCAAAGCATAACTCATAGCTGAGCATTCTATATGCCAGCCTGGCCTCCCCTTTCCCCACGGGCTTTCCCATGAGGGCTCCCCTGGCTTCGCAGATTTCCATAAAGCAAAATCAAAAGGGTTTCGCTTTCTTTTATCCACATCAACCCTGGCTCCTGCTTCCATCTCTTCAAGTTTACGGCCTGAAAGCTTTCCGTAGTCTGAAAAAAGCTCTACGGCAAAATAAACATCACTGTCTATCTGATATGCAAAACCTTTGTTTATAAGCTTTACAACAATTCCGATTATATCGTCTATATGCTCTGTAGCTCTTGGTTCAATTGTCGCTCTTTCAATCTTTAAGGCATCCATATCAGTATAAAATTCGTTTATATATTTTTCTGCAACTTCCTTTGAATCAATTTCAAGTTCATTTGCTTTATTAATAATTTTATCATCAACATCCGTAAAATTTCTAACATAAGTCACATCGTATCCTTGTGATCTAAGATATCGTGCAATAACATCAAAAACCACCACCGACCTTGCATGGCCGATATGGCACGAGTCATAAACAGTCGGGCCGCATACATACATTCGCACCCTGCCCTTTTCTAAAGTTTCGAAAGTCTCTTTTTTTCTGCCTAAAGTATTATATATTTGGATAGTCATTTTAATATTCTCCATGTGTTAAGAGAGATTATCAGCAAATTCAGAACTCCTTACCCTTGTGCATATTTTCGAGGTGTTATGAAAGCTCGGTCGAAATTTCAGATGCAACAATTTGAACATCGAACGCTCAACATAGAACGTCGAATAAGGATATCGCTTCGCTCCATTAGATTATAAAATTGAAACACCGCAGGTGTACAGTCATTCGATGTTCGACGTTGGATGTTCGATGTTGGACGTTCATTTCTTTTAATTTTGGTTAACGTTTGGTTGCCTTGATCTCTTTATTGCCCTCTAACTGTAAACCCTTGAACTGTAAACCTGAAAATTAAAACATTTTTCACTTGAAGCAGTTTCAAAATGTTCAATTTTGTTCAAGATCAAGGAAGACGATAATTTTAACCACAGGAATACATGGAGTATTTCGAGGATTAAAATTTGAGCCTGACACAGATATTGTGCAAAAGGGGACGTTTTGAAATTGGCTCACTCAATAAGAACCACACTCATCGCCCCTATCCCCTCCCCTCTTCCGAACATTCCCAAACCTTCGGTGGTTGTAGCTTTAATGTTGATACAATTTGGGTTCACATTCATTGCACCGGCAATATTTTGTTGCATCTTTTCCCTGAAGGGAGATATTTTGGGCTCTTGAGCAAAAACAGTGGAATCTATGTTTATGAGATTAAATCCCTTTTTGGTAACCATCTTATATGTTTTTTCAAGCAGCTTTATGCTTGAAATATCTTTAAATTTGGGATCTGTATCCGGAAAATGCAATCCTATATCCCCCAGCCCTGCCGCCCCAAGAAGTGCATCACAGATCGAATGAACCAGCACGTCTGCGTCTGAATGCCCAATCAGTACCTTTTCAAAAGGAATTACTACTCCCCCAAGAATAAGCTTTCGTCCGGATGTCAACCTGTGCACATCATATCCTGTACCAATTCGCATATATCTTCCTGTTTTTTGAAATAATGTTGATGATTTCGTAAAAAGTCAGCTTCACCAGTAAAATTGATATTTTCTATAACATAAACAGTTTTACTCGTAAAGATTAACGATTTGAAGTTTTAAAATATTACAAACCGAGGATATTTGCTGCTATCTTTGCAAATGAAATGACTTTTCTAAAAAAAATATATTATTCGCATTAAACTCCAGAATGACCCTTGGCAGTGTTTCTTTTTAATTGATTAAGCGTCTTGTTTTGACCTCTAATCATCAGTCCGAAAATGACTTCATCGTCTATAAAATAAAAGCTGTTCCCGGCAAACCCCAGAATATGGCAGGACTGATTTCATACCAGGAAAGACCTGTAATCAGCGATTTCTGGGGGCAGGGACTTATGATGCCGTTGATGACAAACAGGTCGATAGTATCATGAAGATCAAGCTGCAGAGTAAGTTTGTCATAAAACAGTTTCAAGAGTCCCGTTTCAAACTTAAACCCCGTACTATGGGTCATGATGGTATCAAGGAGATGGTAAAGTTTTTTCACTTCTTCGGGGGCCAGTTCCGGAAAGAGCTGTTTTAACAGACTTTCCAGGCAGAAATACCCTTTTTTACTGAATACCACTGGGATTTCCCTTACTACAGGGGGAATAACATATGTTCTGCCGATATCAAAATCAATGATCCGGTCTTCCCACGCAGAACTTGTAGTGGTTTTTACAGGGATAAGCACCCGCTCTTGATATCCCAGCAGGATAAGTTCGTCTTTTTCAGTCCTGGCAAGATCAATCTCCTGATATGAAATGGTCGTGTCAGCCGCATGATGGGTAAAAAAATAATCCAGCAGACGGGCATCGCGCTCTGAAAATCGATGGTATAAAAGAGTTTGGAGTGTTGCCTGTTCCATAATCTTAAAAACCGTCCAGTTCAGCATATACGCTGGGATTAAATTCATAGACAGGGGATGAAGACCGGGCAACTTCTGCAAATGCCATGAGCTTGGGGCTGATTATGCCGGAGCCCTTGAGCACAGCGATCATGGTGCCTGTTTTGTTTTTCAGTCCCTTTCGGGCACATGCAATCCCAACCCTGGCACCGGAAATGGTATTATGGATACAGCCTTTTTTAATTTCAAGGACCAAATCCGGGATCTTTTCCCATTCCGGTTCACTCATGACCTTGAAAAGATCACAAATGGCCTGTCTGGAGTCCCAAGCCCCACTCAACTGTGCGTTTTTTACCAGCACCCTGGAAATATTAGGCATTTCATAGGACTCTTCCTGTTCAGCAAGAAGAATCCTGGAATCCCATTCCCCGCATTTTGAAGACCGGATCGGAATGATCAGTTTCCAATTCCAAAGCTCTAAGAGCAGGTCTGTCAGATTGTCACCGGTAATTTCCCTGATCTGCTTATAAATTGTTACATCATTCTCACAAAACTGACCAAGAACAGATGCAAGCTCTTCCAACAAAGCTTCATCAGGTAAAAATGATTTTAGTGCTTGTTCCAAATGAGTCATGATAAATAACAGGTTTCAATTACCCTCCGGGTGCTGCCATCAGTCTGTCAGGAGTGATTCCCGGCTGTGATGGGAGCACACATCGCCAAAGGCTTTAAACAAGTTCAGCATACGTTGGTCGCTTTCTACCAACCATTCCGGGTGCCACTGCACACCGACGATCCAACTGGCATCGATCCCCTCGACAGCCTCAAGAATTCCATCCGGTGCATAAGCCACGGGACTAAGACCTTGACCTAGTTTATCAATGGCCTGGTGGTGAAGACTGTTAACCGATACTTCGTCATCACCGATAATTCCGGCCAGTCGACTACCCGGTAGCGGCTTTACGGTGTGGGCCATAAAATCTTTCGGATAATCGGGATAATAGTCATGCTTGGCGGCATTGGGTAGCTGGGAAGCAATGTCCTGCCAAAGGGTTCCTCCTGCTGCGACGTTCAACACCTGGATACCACGACAAATGGCCATAATCGGAAGATCGGCTTCCAGTGCCCAGAGAGACACTTGCATTTCCATGTTGTCTCTGGGGGGTGTCACCTTGCGAAGTCCCGCATGCGAGGCCTGGTGATAATGAACGGGATCAAGATCGGGTCCACCGATTAGCAGCAGGCCGTCAATCATTTGAAAAAATTGCTCCAGAATCTTAGGAGACTGAATTACCGGTATGATAAGCGGCATGGCATCAATTTTCAACAAAGCGCGGATATAACTGTCCGGGACAGCCGTGGCCTGATGGCCAAGAATCGCTTTACTTTCATGCCAGTATCCGGGCACACCGATCACGGGGGCGGAAGAGCCGGATATCGTTGAATCTATCACAGTCATTAAACAACCCTTTTTCGTCTTGGAAGCTTTTTACCCTGGCAAGCTTCAGCATCAAACACCCATTGACAACACATTATGACATCATGAAAGCAGTAAGAAACACACCCCAACGGCATATGAGGGCTTAAAACCTTTTGTATGCCTTCATTTTTTAATTTTACTTATAGCCATTAATGTTAAAATCCCTGGTGTCCGGTTCTTAGAATAATTTCATCCTGCAGTGCAGGGGTCAGATCAACAAAATAGTCACTGTATCCGGCAACCCTGACAATCAGGTCCTGATAGTTTTCAGGATGTTTTTTGGCCTTTTCAAGAGTTTGTTTGGATACTACATTAAATTGAACATGGTGGCCGTCCATTTTAAAATAGGATCGGATCAGATGCACCAGGGCCGTCATCCCTTTATCGTCATTTAAAAGATCCGGTAGAAATTTCAGGTTTAAAAGAGTGCCGCCGGTTTTCAAGTGATCTATTTTTGCAGCTGATTTCAGCACAGCTGTAGGGCCGTTCCGGTCTGCGCCCTGGACCGGGGAAATGCCTTCGGAAAGGGGTCGGCCTTTTTTCCGTCCGTCCGGCAGGGCACCTGTGACCTCTCCAAAATAGACATGGCAGGTGGTGGGAAGAAGATTGACTCTAAAAGTCCCTCCCCTATGATTGGGACGTTCGTTTATGCTTCCATGGTAAGCCTGGAACACTTTTTGAAGGACTTCGTCAGATAGATCATTGTCATTTCCATATTTGGGTGCTTTGTCTATCTGATGAAACAGGATATCTTCTCCTTTGAAATTGTTTTTCAGGGCAGTTAGCATTTTTTCCATGGAAATTGATTTTTCATCAAACACCAGATATTTTAAAGCTGTAAGGGAATCAGTAACTGATCCTAGCCCAACACCCTGGATATAGGAAGTATTATACCGGGCACCGCCCTGATTATAATCAAGTCCGTTGGATATACAGTCTTCCGTTACCAGGGATAATAAGGGTACCGGCATGTATCCGGCATTGATCTGTTCAATGATATTATTGCCTTTGATCTTGATGTCAATGAAGTAATCAAGCTGTTTTTGAAATGCTTTAAACAGCTCGTCAAAACGTGTAAACTTTACGGGATCACCGGTCTGGATTCCGATCTGTTTCCTGGTCATGGGATCGACTCCGTTGTTAAGAGTAATTTCAAGCACTTTGGGCATATTGAAATATCCGGTCAGGATATAGCTTTCCCTGCCAAAGGCACCTGCTTCAACACATCCTGAGGCGCCTGATTTTCTGGCATCTTCAATAGATTTGCCCTGGAGGGTCATTTCCTGGATAATGGCATCAGTATTGAAAACAGAGGGTTGTCCAAAACCGGTGGCAATTATTTTCAATGCCCTTTTGATAAACCGGTCCGGGTTTTTTTTCGAGATCTGGACCATGGAACTTGGTTGGAGCAGTCGCATTTCTTCAATCACATCCAGGGTCAGGTAGGACAACTCATTGACCCCGTCCTGGTTGTCTTTTGTCACTCCGCCAAGGTTAATCAGGCAGAAATCTACATAAGTATTGCTTTCCTTGGCTGTCACCCCGACTTTGGGTGGTGCGGGATGATTGTGAAATTTAACCCAGAAGCAGCATAAAAGTTCTTTGGCCTCTTCTTTTGTTAATATGCCGTTTTCGATATCGCTTTTGTAGAACGGGTAAAGATTCTGATCAAACCGGCCAGGGTTGTATGCATCCCAGGGGTTGAGTTCGGTAATAATGCCCACATGGAGGAACCAGTAATATTGAAGGGCTTCATGGAAGGTTTTAGGTTTTTGAGCCGGTACCCTTCTACAGATATCGGCCAAAGAGGTCAGTTCAGCCTTTCTTTTGGCATCTTTTTCTTTTTCACAAAGAGCATCTAGTGCATCTGCATGTCGTCTGGCAAAAACAATCAAGGAATCTGCTGCAATATCAAGTGATTTTAAAACTTCCTGTTTGTTTAGAGCATTGGAATCGTTATAATAATCAAGTGCCTCAAGGCTTTTTTGAATATCTGATTTCAGATCAAGGAATCCTTTTTGATAAATCAGGTCTCCGCCGGCAGTATGACCGGGGGATCGCTGCTCCTGAAATTCGGTAAAAATACCGGCCTTAAATGCCTCAAGCCATTGATTATCCATTCGTTCAAATATTTTTTCCCTAATGGTTCTACCCTTCCAGAAAGGTATGATTTTATCTTTATAAACCTGTCGGGTTTCATCTGAAACTTTATAAGAAATTTTTGACCTTGAATCCAAAAGATCCAGGTCTTCAAGGGTATGAAGGCAGATTTCAGGATAGGTAGGAACTGCTTTAGGTTCAGGACCTCTTTCACCCACAATCAGTTCACCTTCTGTGATAAATATGTTTTTGTTTTCAAGGATATGCTTTAAGCATAATGCTCTCTGGACGGGAATTGATTGGGACAGACCTGTATGCTGCTGATAAAAAGATGTGACAAGTTCTGCTCTTTCGTGGGAGAGGGTTACCGCTTTATCTTTGCTTTCATTTCTTAGCTTACTTACACGTTGATTCATTTTATCCTCCGATATTTACCATAAATCCGTTGGATTCAAATATTTGTTTGACCTCTGCCATTCTTTCTTCAGATGGTGGAAGGGTGTATTTTAAATAGTATTTTTTGTTCAGTTTTTCATACTTGGCTTCACCGGTATGATGATACGGCAAAATATTTATATCCCTGTAAATGGTATTTTTAATTAAAAACGCAATTATCCCGTCAATGTTTTCATCACATCAGTATCCGTGATGTGAGGAACTAATGGAAATCTTAATTTTACATCGGCATTCAATTTAGATAATTGTTTGAGATTGTTTAATATTGAGGCAGCATACTCTCCTGTATATTTCTTATGTGTATTTTCATCTGCAAGTTTGACATCATATAAAATCAAATCTGTCTTTTGAGCGGCCTGTTCAAGAACCTCAAAGGAGGCATATCCGCAAGTATCCAGACAGGTATGAATTTGTTTTTCATGACATTGATCCACCAGGGCAAAAAGAAGATCCGGTTGGCATAAAGGCTCCCCGCCACTGAATGTGACTCCACCGTGGGATTCCTCATAGAAAATAAGATCCTTTTCAATTTCATTCATTAATGAAGCAATTATATCATCAAAGCCCCCATCTTCAAAACCTGCTGGATTCATTTTATTAGGCATGGTCTGACTTTCCGGATTATGGCACCATTGGCAGGATAATGGGCACCCTCTAAAGAAAATAGTGGTCCTGATGCCAGGACCGTCATGGATGGAATATCGTTGAATTTTGAAAATAAACGGATTTTCAGGCATTCAATCTTTCCTCCATCAGGTCATTGAATTTGGTTACATGGGTTTCGGCAAGCTGTTGGGCAGTTATGCTGTTTTTATTTTCAACAGCCTCCACAATTTTACAAAGATCCTCATAGTTATCCATAAGCAAAGCATCGCTAAAAGGGAGGTATTGGTTAAAATAGATTTGAATATTATCGTGAATGCTTTGAAGATTGGCTTCTATCAACGGATTCTTAGCTATTTTTGCCAGAACCATGTGAAACGTGGCATCCATTTTATGAAATTCTTCCCACCCCGATGGTTTTGTTTTAATATGCATTTTGGCTTCTTTTAAAATGGCTTTTAACTGGTTGATTTCATTTTTACTTGCCATTAGTGCTGTCTGGGCCGCAATATGCCCTTCCAGAATTTTTCGAAACTGGGCAAGATGGTGCAATGAGACCTTTTGGTGTCTGATCAGAAGGGCAATGCTCTCGCTCATGGGACGGGTATTGGCCTCCTTGACAATGGGGCCGCCTTTGACACCTGTTTTAATACTGATAAGACCTTTCTGTTCCAGAACCCTTAAAGCTTCTCTAATGGTTCCCCGACTGATATCAAACATTTTGGTTAGCTTCATTTCCGATGGTAGTTTGTCTCCATCTTTCAGACTGCCGTCACATATAGCGGACTGGATCTGATCAACTACATTCTGGTAGGATTTAATTTTTTTCATTTTTTTAAATTGAAGTTCCATTGATTCATTCCATCATAAAAGTTCTAATATAGTTTAAATTGTCAAACTGTCTAACAGTTTAATGATTTGCTACTAAATTGTCAAGATTCTAAAGTTGAAAATAAAAGGGGAAAGGCAGAATTCTAATACTTAAGAAATTGGTAAATTTAGGCGGTGGATTTTATGATATGTCATGTGTTTACTTTGCTTTTGGTATTTGATAAAGATAGCCGGTTGTGAGATAATTATTCGCATTTTAAACAAGATATACAGATATAGGAGAATGAATGGACATCGACAAGTTGATAAAAAAGTCTATTAAATCAAGAGATAAGGCTTTATCCGAATCAGATTCAAAGCTTTTTCTTAAAAAATTCCAAATTCCAGTCATCGAAGAAATAATTGTGTCAAATAAAAATGAGGCAGTTAAAGCAGCGGAAAAAATCGGATTTCCGGTGGTGGTTAAAGGACTCGGTGCCAAACTGCTCCACAAAACCGAACTCGGCCTTGTCCATCTGAATTTGACTGACTCTCAGTCCGTTGAAAAGGCAGTAATCTCGATAACTGAAAAAGGAGGCGACAAACTTGAAGGCTTTCTGATACAACCTCAACTCAAAGGAAAAAGAGAGTTTGTGGCAGGTTTGTTTCAAGATGATCAATTCGGACCAGTTGTCATGTTCGGCACAGGGGGCGTGTTTGCCGAAGCCCTTTCGGATGTCACCTTTAGAATTGCGCCCTTAACGAAAACAGATGCAAAACAAATGCTCGATGAAATCAAAGCCCATTCTCTTCTTGGTAACTTCAGAGGTGAAAATGCCGCTGACCGGGACCGGTTGATTGATACCTTACTCGGTCTTTCTCGAATCGGGATGGAGCATCCGGAGGTTTCAGAAATTGACATTAACCCGTTGATTATATCTGCCGACGGCAGCGTCTGCGCGGTTGATGCTCTGGTACTAATGGATAAACATAAAAAGTACAGGGAATACCTGCCTGCGGTCGATCCGGTCTCGATACGATCCATATTTTATCCTGATTCCATTGCATTTGTCGGTGCCTCTGCCCAGATCGGAAAATGGGGCTATACATTGCTGATAAATACTGCCAGCGGAGGTTTTAAGGGAAATTTATTTCTGGTAAACCCAAAAGGAGGAACCATTGCAGGTCATCAGGTTTATAAATCCGTTTCAGAAATCCCAGGTGAAATTGACCTGGCTGTGGTTACTATTCCTGCCTCCGGGGTGCTGGATCTGATTCCCCAGTTTAAAGATAAGAATATCAAAAATATGCTCCTGATTACCTCCGGCTTTGCTGAAACTGGCGAAGAAGGAAGGAGGCTTGAAAAAGCTCTGGTAAAAAAAGCCGGAGCTGCCGGCATACTGCTACTGGGTCCAAATACAATGGGTATATGTAATCCCCATGCAGATTTCTATTGTACAGGTTCTCCTGTTCAGCCCATGGCTGGTTCAACAGCAGTCGTGTCCCAATCAGGGAATATGGGTGTACAGCTACTTGCCTTTGCGGATCAACAGGGTATTGGTATCCGGGGTTTTTGCGGGTCAGGCAACGAAGCGATGGTAACCATAGAAGATTTTCTTGATAGTTTTGAAATCGATCCTTTAACAAACACTGTAATGCTCTATATCGAAAGTGTAAAGAACGGCCGAAGATTTTTCGAAAGTGCAAGGCGCTTGGGAAAAAAGAAACCGGTTGTCCTGTTAAAAGGGGGACAGAGTAGTGCAGGGAATAAAGCCGCATCCAGCCACACCGGAGCATTAACAACTGATACAAAAATATTTGATGCTGTATGTCGTCAGACCGGTATTGTTAAAGTTGAACAACCTATGGATCTTTTAGATCTTGCCGCTGCATTTTCATCTTTGCCTCTTCCCAAAGGTAATCGTGCGGCAATAATGACCCTTGGTGGTGGGTGGGGAGTTGTAACGGCAGATCTGTGTTCTCAATTCGGTCTTGACGTTCCGGAGCTTTCCCCTGAAATTATAAAACGAATAGACAAAATACTTCCACCTTTCTGGAGCAGGTCGAATCCTGTGGATCTGGTGGGAGAAAATGATACTTCGGTACCCATGACCGTAATAGAGGAGCTTTTAAAATGGGATGGTTGCGATGCTGTTATTAATCTTGGAATATTAGGCAGACGAATTTTCATCGAAAATTTCACAGGTTCAGTCCTTAAATCAGACCCGTCTTATTCTTCCGATTTTCTTAAATCAGTTAATGAGGGAATGGCAAAGTTTGAAAGTCAATACATCGACCATATTGCAAAGTTAATGGAGACATATAAAAAACCGGTATTTGGAGTCAGCCTTCTGACAGATGAAAATGATCAAACTGTCTATAAGGTGAAAGACAACTCCTTTAAACCGATATTTTTCCAGACACCGGAAAGGGCTGTAAAGGCTTTTTCAAAAATGTATGAATACCAGCGGTTTATAGATGGAACTTAGCAAGACAAAAAATCAGGCCCTATTATATTTACTTTATTTACATTAAGTTATAGATTTTCCAAGATGTTAAATTAGCCGTTTTGAATTCGATTGAATACCTTGATTTATATAACATGTTGTGATATCCTTAATGCAATTATGAAATATTTGCAATTAAATAAATTACCTGAGTTCAGATTCGATTTTGAAGTCGGCTACCTGGTTAAAAGCCCCTGCAAAGAATGTGAAAAAAGGAAGGATTTCCCGCATTGTATAGACGATTGCGATATTCTGGACAGAATACATGAGAATTTATTAAATACAATATCATGTACAAGAAGCGCCTGACCCGCTTGACAGACAACTTTATCAGTTCTTCGTACCTTAATTTTGCAAAGGTTTCGCTTACTATTACCTGCAAACAGCGACCCGCCTTAAAGCCAAATTACCTTAATGCGCATTTGAGCATATTTTTCAATAGTATAGATTAATACCAAAATCGAAATAAAGGAGAATACTATGCCTTCTGAAAGAATAAATGAAACTCCTGTCTGGAAAAACCTGATGCAGCACGCCACCGTTATGGAGCATCCTGAAAAGCATTTAAAAAATCTATTAAATGAAAAAGATAGATTTAAAAACTTTTCTTCAAATGGTGCTGATATCTTCTTCGATTTTTCTCGCCAAAGGGTTGATGAAACTACCATGGATCTTTTATTTGAACTTTCAAGGGATAGAAAAGTAAAAAAAACGTTCAATTTCATGGTAAGCGGAGAAAAGGTGAATGTTACTGAGGACAGGGCTGCTCTTCACACCGCATCAAGGAATTTTTCAGATAATTCTATTTTTGTGGATAAAAAGGACGTAATGCCCGAAATAAGAAGAGTAAAAAACGAAATTAATGAATTTTCGTCAAAAATACGTGGGGGGAAAATAAAAGGTTCCACAGGCAAACCCTTTGAACACCTGGTTGTTATCGGAATTGGAGGATCCTATCTTGGAACCGAATTTGTTTCAAGTGCCCTTGAGGTATATGCGGCTGATAATATTAAAATACACTATCTGGCAAACGTGGATACCCACAATTTCGGTCAAATCGCATCACGCATAAACCCGGAAACGACCCTATGGATTGTAATTTCCAAAAGCTATACAACAGCGGAAACCATGGCCAATGCTAACCAGGCCCGCATATTCATTGAAGATAAAGGACTCGATCCTGCAAAACATTTTATTACAGTTACCAGCAAAGGAAGTCCCGGAGATGATCCTGATGCCCCTATTCTCAACTCGTTCCACATGTTTGATTTCATAGGAGGAAGATACAGCGTTACTTCTGCAGTTGGTGGTGTTCCACTTAGCCTCTATCTTGGATACGATGTTTTTGATCGCTTTTTAAAAGGTGCACGGGAGATGGACATTCATGCAAACAATGCTCCGGACAGGGAAAATCTCCCCCTTATTGCTGCACTTATTTCAATCTGGAACAACAATTTTTTAGGATACCCGGCCCAAGGAATAATTCCGTACGCAACCCCTTTGTGTAAGCTCGCACCACATATCCAGCAGCTCAATATGGAAAGCAACGGAAAATCAGTACGGCAGTATGGTGAACCGCTCGAAGTCCCTTCAGGCCAGATTATTTTCGGAGAGCCGGGCACAAATGCACAGCATTCATTCTTTCAGCTTGCACACCAGGGCCGTCCCTTCCCCATCGATTTTATCGGGGTTGTAACACCCCAGTATAAGCAATACCAAAGCAAATCAAAAGGGGTTACAAACCATCAGGAACTTTGGTCAAATCTTATTTCACAGCCCCAGGCCCTTGCTGTTGGAAAGGACTCTGAGGACAAGGCAAGATATTTTCCGGGTAACCGGCCTTCTTCAACAATTCTTCTCAATGACCTTTCACCTGAAAATGTCGGCCGCCTTCTCGCCTTTTACGAAGCTAAAACCGTGTTTGAAGCATTTATCTGGGGAATCAATCCTTTTGACCAGTTCGGCGTGGAATTGGGAAAAACAATGGCATCAGGTATCAGAAATGAAATTAAACTGAAAAATGAAAACAAAGATCACAGCTTCGACGAAAGTGATTCTATTAACAAGTTTTACCTTAACGCTTTGTTTTCAGGCAAGTTCTAAAGTTGATGAATTCGTAAAAAGTAACATCGATGGTGCCCGCAGGAAATGCCCTTGGGGTGCTAAGTAGAAAGTTTCATATAC